>Ga0209162_1000196_pt1 | contig 67195 bp, 52 predicted proteins | sample YNPNPMetaG_FD_187121 | JGI IMG/M metagenome (GOLD analysis project Ga0209162, IMG submission 187121) | Anoxygenic and chlorotrophic microbial mat microbial communities from Yellowstone National Park, USA - YNP NP MetaG (SPAdes) (version 2) ...
CTTAAGGCGAAGCTGGCGCGCAAAGATGAACCCGTCTAGGGCAAGACTCTTAAAGTCAGAAGGCAGAAGGATGAAGGCGGAAGAAAAACCTTTCGCCTTCCGCCTTTTGACTTCTGCCTTTCCCCTGGGGGTGAGGGTCAGAACTCCCCCTCTCCCTCCTATGGGAGAGGGGGCAGGGGTGAGGGTCAGAACTCCCCCCTCTCCCTACCTATGGGAGAGGGGGAGGGGTGAGGGTCAGAACTCCCCCTCTCCCTCCTATGGGAGAGGGGGAGGGGTGAGGGTCAGAACTCCTCCTCTCCCTTCTATGGGAGAGGGGCAGGGGGTGAGGGTCAGAACTCCCCCTCTCCCTCCTATGGGAGAGGGGCAGGGGGTGAGGGTCAAACCCGCCTTCCGCCTTCTGCCTTTCCCCTGGGGTGAGGGTCAAACCCCGCCCCGAGTCGCTCTATCACCGTGCAAGCTTTGCCGCCAGCATGGAGTAGTTACTGTTCCTGAAGGATTTGCCGCAAAAGCGGCGCAAGCGGAGGGAGGTCTTCTTTGACCGTTTGCCAGATGATCCGCAAATTGACCCCGTGATATTCATGAATGACGATGTTGCGCATCGTTTGCATCTCCGCCCAGGGAAGCGCCGGATAGGCAGCTTTGACCGAGCGGGGGATTTGCCGAGCCGCTTCGCCAATAATTTCCAGATTGCGCAACACGGCGTCAACGGTGCGCTCATCCGCTTCAAACGCTTCATAGGAGAGACCAGCGGTGTATTGTTCGATTTTTGCCATGCAGGTCAGCATGTCCTGCAGGCGCATGGTCCAGTTCCTAGAGGGCATGGACGGCTTCTTGTAAGATTTGTTGGCGCAGTTCCGGGCGCAAGGCAGCCGGAGTAACCAGATCAACGCGGCAGCCAAGCAGATGTTCTAGATACAGTTTGAGGCGGGCAAACGTCAACAATCCCACCGGTCGATCGAACTCAACCAGCAGGTCTATGTCGCTGCGTTTGCGGGCGCGGTTACGAGCTGCCGAGCCGAACACCGACAACGAGGCAACAGCAAATTGCTCCCTCAGCACAGCTTCCTGGCTTTTGAGCAGGTTCAAGAGGGTCTCTCTTTCCATCGGCAAGGGTCTCCTATTGAATTGTAGCACGATTTCGGCGCAGCCGCTCTGTTGTTTCTCGTTTGGTTAGGATTTCACCCCTGCACCCCAAAACCCCTGTGGGGCAAGATTCTTAAATTCAGAAGGCGGAGGAATGAAGGCGGAAGAAACCTGTAGCACGGAAACCCAAGCTGCTCCATAGCTGCGCAAGTTGCAAACTTGCGCCGCATTTCCCCCTCTCCCTACCTATGGGAGAGGGGGCAGGGGTGAGGGTCAGAACTCCCCCTCTCCCTTCTATGGGAGAGGGGGCAGGGGTGAGGGTCAGAACTCCCCCTCTCCCTTCTATGGGAGAGGGGCAGGGGGGAGGGTCAGAACTCCCCCTCTCCCTTCTATGGGAGAGGGGGCAGGGGTGAGGGTCAGAACTCCCCCTCTCCCTTCTATGGGAGAGGGGGCAGGGGGTGAGGGTCAAACCACAACCAACATGTAACCTTTTGCCGTTCCCCGCATCTAATCAGGGTGGTAAACGAATGAAACACAACGGAGGTGTACCCCTATGATGGATAACTTCTCGCAGGCTCTGCCGCTCAACCTCTCCACCGGCTTTGAACTGCCCGTCTATGACGTGGTCATCATCGGCGGCGGACCGGCGGGCGTCTCTGCCGCCATCTACACCGCCCGCGCCGGGCTGAACACCCTCATCCTCGACCGCGGGCTGACCAGCGGTGCGCTGGGCATGACCGCCAAAATCGCCAACTACCCCGGCATCCCTGAACCGCTCAGCGGGGCGGAGCTGCTCGAACGCATGCGCCAGCAGGCGCTCGGCTTTGGCGCACAGTTCATCAACGACAAGGTGATCGGCGTGGATTTGCTCTCCGACCCGAAAACTGTCTTCGGCAATGCGGGCAGTTACGCCGCCCGCGCCGTCATCATCGCCAGCGGCTCGATGGGGCGCGGCCAGCGCGTCAAAGGCGAAGATGAACTGCTCGGACACGGCGTTTCCTACTGCGCCACCTGCGACGCCGCCTTTTTCAAAGACCAGGAAGTGGCGGTAGCGGGCAGCAGCGATGAAGCCGTCGAAGAAGCCCTCTTCCTCACCCGCTTCGTCCGCCGGGTTCATTTCCTCTCGCCCACCCCCGACCTGAAAGCCCCCGCCCATCTGGTCGAAGAGCTGACCCATCACCCCAAAGTCACCCTCTACCCCGGCGCGGCGCTGCGCGAAATCATTGGCGACAAGCAGGTGCAGGCGGTGCGCTTCAACCAGCGCGGCGCAGGCGAAAAGGTCATCCCGGTCAGCGGAGCGTTCATCTACCTGCAGGGCGGCAAACCCATCACCGACTTCCTGCAAGGGCAGCTCCCGCTCAATGACGGCGGCTGTCTGATCGTCGACCGCGAATACCAGACCAGCCTGCCGGGCGTCTTTGCCGTCGGCGATGTGCTTTGCAATCACGTCAAACAGGCAGTGGTCGCCGCCGCCGAAGGCGCCATCGCCGGAATGGCGGCGGACAAAGTCCTGCACCAGCGCAAACAGCTCGCTGTAGACTGGTCATAATTTCAGATATATTGTATAATATTAGGAGAAAATCATATGATAAGCGAACCCATTCATGTCACCGATGCTGCATTTGAAAAAACCGTTCTGCAATCCACCCTGCCGGTGATTGTGGACTTTTGGGCACCATGGTGCGGACCCTGCCGCATGGTTGCCCCCGTTTTGGACAAGCTGGCGAAAGAATACGCCGGCAGGCTGCTCGTCGCCAAAGTCAACACCGACGAGCATTTCCAGTGGGCGATGCAATACGGCGTGCGCGGCATCCCGACCATGCTCTTCATTCACAACGGACAGGTGGTGCATCAGCAGGTCGGCGCGCTGCCCGAAGCTGCCCTGCGCCGGCTGGTGGAGCAGTTTCTGGAACAAACGCAGGTTATTCTGAATTAGTCTTCTTTTTCCTTTCCTCCTCCTTTCTCTGCTCCCCTGCATGTTGCGGGCTTGCAGGGGGGAATTTTTTGCCGCCCAATGGACCTGCCCATCAACGCTGCCACGCCGGCCGCCGCTATCACGCTTACCCGTAAAGCAGTTTTTAGGGCGGTTCATGTTGAACCGCGCGGGCGTTTTCGAGTGTACACTCTTTTTACCGCCCATCCCTGCCCGGGCGCGGATGTGGTACAATGCGCCCATGTTTTCCCCAACGAGGTGCTGCCTGCATGTCTGCGCCGTCTGCTCCTGACCCTGAACTGCGCCGGCGGGCGCTGGAAATTCACCGCCGCCTGCTGGAAGTCTATGGCGAACCGCGCTGGCGCACGCCTCTGCCCCCGCTGGATGAGCTGGTCTCCACCATCCTCTCCCAGAACACCAATGACCGCAACCGCGACGCCGCCTTTGCCCGCCTGCGCCGGCGTTTTGCCAGTTGGGAAGCCGTGCGCGACGCCGACCCGCAGGAAGTGATCGAAGCCATCCGCCCGGCGGGGCTTGCCAACCAGAAAGGCGCGCGCATTCAAGCCGTGCTGCGCCAAATCACCCAGGAACGCGGCGGGCTGGATTTGAGCTTTCTGAGCGCACTGCCGCCTGAAGAGGCGCACGCCTGGCTGATGCGCTTCAAGGGGGTGGGACCAAAGACCGCTGCTATTGTCCTGCTCTTCTCGCTGGGCATGCCCGCCTTTCCGGTAGATACGCACATCCACCGCGTCAGCGGACGGCTGGGGCTGCGCCCGCAGGGGATGAACGCCGAACAGGCGCATCCGCATCTGGCGGCGCTCTTCCCGCCCGAAGCCTACGGCGCGGCACACCTGAACCTGATCCGTTTGGGGCGCGAGGTCTGTCATGCCCGCAAGCCCGTCTGTCCGCGCTGCCCCCTGCGCGGGCTGTGTCCCTATCCCGCCCGCCAAAGCAGCAGGGAGACTTCAGCCGCCTGAACGACCCCGCGCTGCATCATGCCGCCGGAATGCGCCGCAAAAGCAATCCTTTAATGGCTGTGGCATCCAGAAAGGAATCCCCTGCAAGCCGCAGATAGCGGCGTTTTTCCGCCCCGGCGGAAAGGCAGGCAATCAAAAACACAGGCGGAAGAAGCCTTCGTCCTTCCGCCTGTTGATGTCTGCCTTTAGAGACCTGCCGCCTGGCGCAGAAGCTCCGCCTTATCGGTGCGTTCCCAGGTCAAATCGAGGTCATCCCGTCCGAAGTGACCATAAGCCGCCACGCGGCGGTAAATCGGCTTGCGCAAATCGAGGTCGCGGATGATCGCGCCCGGACGCAGGTCAAAGTGCTGGGTCACCAGTTTGGCGATCTGCTCATCCGGAACAACGCCGGTGCCAAAGGTTTCCACATTGATACTCAGCGGGCGGGCTACGCCGATCGCATAGGCGACTTGAATCTCACAGCGTTTTGCCAGCCCGGCGGCGACGATGTTCTTCGCCACCCAGCGCGCTGCGTAAGCCCCCGAGCGGTCCACTTTGGTCGGGTCCTTGCCGCTGAAACAGCCGCCGCCGTGCCGCCCCATGCCGCCATAGGTATCCACGATGATCTTGCGCCCGGTCAGACCGGCATCGCCCAGCGGTCCGCCGATGACAAAGCGCCCGGTCGGGTTGACGTAGATTTTCATGCGGTTATCCACCATCTCCGGCGGCAGAACGGGCTTGATGACTTCCTCGATAACGCCCTCGCGCACGTCCTCCTGAGAAACATCGGGGGAATGCTGGGTGCTGATCAGCACGGTATCCACCCGCACCGGTTTGCCGTAGCGGTATTCCACCGTCACCTGCGATTTGCCGTCGGGCCACATCCAGCCCAGCGTCTGGTTTTTGCGCACCACGCTCATCCGCCGGCAGAGCTTATGCGCCAGATAGATCGGCATCGGCATCAGGGTGGGCGTCTCATCACAGGCATAGCCGAACATCATCCCCTGATCGCCGGCGCCGATGGCTTCGATTTCAGCATCGGTCATGTTGCCGGCTTTGGCTTCCAGCGCCTTATCCACGCCGAGGGCAATATCCGGCGATTGCGAGGCGATGGCAGCCTGCACGCCGCAGGTGTAGCCGTCGAAGCCTTTTTTCCCGCGGTCGTAGCCGATGTCCACCACCACCTTGCGCACCAGTTCGTCAAAATTGACAAAGGCGCGGGTGGTGATTTCGCCCATGATGATGACAAAGCCGGTCTTGGTGGCGGTCTCGCAGGCCACGCGCGAGAGCGGGTCCTGTTCCAGACAGGCATCCAGAACGGCATCGCTGATCTGGTCACACATTTTATCGGGATGTCCTTCGGTGACCGACTCCGAGGTGAACAGATACTTCTCGGACTTCATAAAAGTAGTGCTCATCAGTGAACTCCTTTTAATTTGGATAAAAAATATCCCCTTCCGGATAACGTCAGGGGGCGAGCGGTACATCGGCTGCCCTCCTATCTTCCAGATTTCCTCTGACGGAATTGGCACCTTCGGGGTTTACCCGGGTTGCCGAGGTTTCACAGGGCCGGTCCCTCCACCTCTCTGGATAGAAGCGCCGCAAGGGGCGTATGCAATTGTTGAAACGAGTGTATCACAGCTTGAGCGGAATGTCAAATCAAATCCGCCGCACCGAGATCAGCGCAATGCGCAGGCGGTCCATCTTCTCTACCTTCAGGCGCAGGTGGTCATCCTCTACCGTATCCCCCTCGCTGGGGATGCGTCCCAGTTTTCCCAGCATGTAGCCGGCGATGGTATCGTACTCCGGGTCAGAGAGATTCAAGCCGAAATACTCGTTGAACTCGTCAATGGTGACCATGCCGTCCACCAGCACACTGCCGTCCGGCTGGGGGCGGATGGGCGGCGGTTCGGCATCGAAGGGGTCCTGCACCTCGCCGATAATTTCCTCCAGCAGGTCTTCCAGCGTGACCAGCCCATAGGTGCCGCCGAATTCGTCCAGCACAATGGCTAGATGGACGCGGCGGGCGCGGAACTGCTGCAGCAGTTGGCTGACCGGGATGCTTTCCGGGACAAAGAACGCCTCGCGCACCAGCTCGCGCACCCGGCGCTGGGAGAGCCTGCCCTCCTGCATGGCAATCAGCAAATCCTGTATGTGGAGAATGCCCAGAATGTGGTCCAAATCTTTCTCATAGACCGGCAGTTTGGTCAAACTGTTTTCCACCAGCAGATGCACCGCCTCCTCCAGCGGCTCATCAGCTTCGATGGCGACAATTTCGGTGCGCGGGATGCTCACCTGCCGCACCACCAGGTCGCCAAAATCCATCACTGCCGAAAGCATCTCGCGTTCCGGCTCTTCAAAAATCCCCTGCATCTCCGGACCGGAGACCATTTCGCGCAGCTCTTCCAGCGTATAGGGTGAGCCGTGTGCGCTGCCCTGCGGCAGTCCCAGCAGGCTGAGCAATTGATGGGTTGCCCAGTCCAGCAGGTCAATGAACCCTTTGAAAGCGGCGCTGAAAGCGCGCATCAGCGGCGCGGCGGCGAGGATGAACTTTTCCGGCGCGCGCAGGACGGCAATCTTGGGCGTCTGCTCGCCCAGGACGACATGCAGGGCGGTGACGACAACCAGCGAAAGCACCAGCGGCAGGACGCCGATCAGACCGCTCAGAAACGACAGTTCCGCCGGCAGCCGAACCTGGGCAAAATAGGGCGCCAGCAGCAGCTCAAAGGTGTTTTCGCCGACGGCGCCGAGCGCCAGACTAATGATGGTAATGCCGAGCTGGGTAGCCGCGAGGATGCGGTCGCGGGCAGGCGGGCTTTCCAGCCAGCCGCGCACGATGCGCCCGGCGTATCCGTCCGACTTGGGCAGGATGTCCAATCGGGCGCGCCGCGCCGCCACCACCGCAAACTCCATTGCCACAAAAAAACCGTTCAGCGCAATCAGGAAAAAGAGCAGGAGAATGTTGGCCAGAATCATACCGTCTTCAAGACCGCCGCCGCGCCGTAGCCCACCACCGAAGACGGATCGCCGGTCTCATCTGCCGAAGTGGAATGATGCAGCACCTGCACCCGGCCGGCGCCCAGCGCCTTCGCCGCCCAGAGCACCGCCGCCACCGCCGGCGCCCCGCAGGCGAAGCCGCTGCCTTCCTCTTCGGCTTTCAACACGCCTTCGGGCGAGAAGCTGGCAAATTGCCGCAGCATGTGTTCATCCAGCTTTTTGGCAGCGGGCAGGGGGTAAAAATGCGAAAGGTCGGTGCTGGCGACCAGCAGGGCGCGGAGCGGCTTGAGCAAATCGGCAAGGATTTCGCCGACGGCTTTCAACAGCGCGGCGTCGTGCGTACGAACCATCAGCGGCAGCAGGCGGAATTCCCCCGCCAGCGCCCGCTGAAGAAAAGGCAATTCGATCTCCAGCGAATGCTCCATATCGTTGGCGATGGCAGCCAGCCCGCTTTTCCCCTGCCGGCGCAGGCGCTCATCCAGCGCGGCAATCAGGTCGCGGTCAACCGGAATCGTACCCAGCGGCGTGGCGTAAGCGCGGTGGGCAGTAGTCAGCAGCGGCTCGCGGGCGAAATCGTGATAGGGTGAAAGCACCGCCGCCAGCTCCGGCGATTGCCCGCGCACGGCGGCGAAAGCGTAGCCGGCGGTGCGCCCGGAATAGCGGTGTCCGGCGTGCGGGGCGATGACCGCCACCACCTCGCCTTCCAGCGGCGGCAGTTTTGCCTGATTGAGGTAAGCATCCACCTGCCGGCTCAGCCGCTGCGGGTCGCCGCTGTACCACGTGCCGGCGATCGGGGAAGGACGAACTTCAGCAACCGTCATGACGCACCTCACCTGGGAAAAATAAACGGGTTGAGAAAGTCATTAAAATCATTGTAGCACAAACCGTCGGGCGGGAAAATGCCCAAGCAGGTGTGTCTTTGCGGAGCGGTTTTATCCAAATTCTTCGAAAGCGCCGAAGCGCAGGCAGGGTTGTTCAGCAGGCTGCTTACAGGCTGATCTCAATCACCACCCATGAATGGCGCAGCAGTTTGTTCAGCAGGTCGAAGAAGGTCTTGCGAAAGCCGTATTTCTGCCGCGCCAGCCGGCTGATGAACTCCGCCTCGCTTTCGCTGAGCACACGAGCCCGTCCTTCCACCCACCCGCCCAGCAGTTTGCCCTGCACATCGCAAGGCGCCGCGCGCACCTGAGGATTGCGGCGGATGCGTTTCACCTTCCAGGCGTCGGCGCGCGTGCGCAGGTAGAGCCTGCCCTCGTGTTCAACAAACCAGACCGGCGTCCGCACGCCTTCCCCATTGCGGCGGAAGGTTTCCAGATTGAGATATGCCTGTCCTTTGAATGCGTCTAATTTCGAGTCTGTCATCGTGGTCCAACCAACTCCTTTTTTGCAGTACGGGTTTGTCCATTGCAGTGCAGCGAGTTTGCAGCTTGCATTGTAGCGCAAGTTTTGTAACTTGCGCAGGCAGGTTTGACCCTCACCCCCAGCCCCTCTCCCATAGGAGGGAGAGGGGAAAATGCAGCGCAAGGCGGGGAAAGGCAGAAGTCAAAAGGCGGAAGGCGAAAAGTTTTTATTCTTCCGCCTTCATCCTTCCGGCTTTTGACTTTAAGAATCTTGCCCTGCATGTTTTGCAGCACGCATCATCACTGCTCGGCATCTGCCGGCAGTTGAATATTCCGCTCCAGCGGCACGGTCGGCGCTGAGCTGGAAGCCAGCCGCCCCTTCTTCTTCCACTTATCCCGATACATGTTCCGGTCAGCCTGCTCAATGGCTTGCTGGAGCGAGCAGCCATTGAGGCAGGTCGCCGCGCCGATGGAAATGTCCAGTTGAAAGGGATATTGTCTGCTCTGGTTTTCCTGCTCAATTGCCCGGCGGATGCGCTCGCACACCCGCCGCACCGCCCGTTCGTCCGAGCGCGGCAGCAGGACAAAAAACTCATCCCCGCCGTAGCGGGCGATGATGTCATCCGCCTCGCGCAGGGAATTCTTTAGGAGCGCCGCCATCTGCCGCAGAAGCTGATCGCCCGCCTGATGTCCCAGCGAATCGTTGACCGCCTTCAGATCGTTCACGTCCATCATCAGGACGCTGACGGGCAGCGGCGGGTCGGCTTCCAGCTCTTTCAATTTCTTTTCCAGAAAGGCGCGGTTGTACACACCGGTGAGCATGTCATGGCTGCTTTCGTATTCCAGCCGGCTCTCGCGCGCTTTGCGCCGGGTGATATCGCGGAAGGTGGCGATGGTGCCGATGAACTTATTACGGTGGCTGCGGTAGGGCACGGCGGTAATCAGAATCGTGCGCTGCTCGCCGTCCGCCCGCACGATCTCCAGCTCATAGACGCTGGTAAGCAGACGGCGGCGCTTCTCCACTTCCTCCTCAACCTTCTTCAGCGATTCGGTGGGGAGAAACTCGCGCAGGCTGCGCCCGGCCAGACTGCCGGCTGGGACGCCCAGCAGCATCTCCGCCGCCGGATTGGCGAAAATAAACGTCTGATGCTCATCCGCCACGACCAGCCCTTCGCCCTGCTGCTCCACCAGCTCGCGGTAGCGCTGTTCGCTCTCTTCCAGCGCCAGCTTTGCCAGCTTTTCGTCGGTAATATCGCTCAGCGAAATGCGCCAGCCGCTTTGCTCTCCCTGTTCTTCCCTCCAGTGGATCAGGCGGCAGGTGTGTTCCACCCAGCGGATCCCGCCGTCTTTGCGCCGGATGCGGTGCTCAATGGTCTGCACATTTCCGGGAACGGCGGCGGCTCTGCGCCGCAGTTCTTCAACCAGCGGGCGGTCTTCCGGAATGACGATCTGCTCCAGCAGCGCCGGGTTTTCCAAAAACGCCTGCAGCGGGTAACCGCTGATCTCTTCGCAGGCGGGGGAAAGATACCGCCAGCGGAAGGTGCGGTCCAGCCAGCCCTCAAAACTGTGCGAGTAATCGGCAACGATGCGGTACTGCTCCTTGAGCTGTTCCACTGCCTTCAGGTCACGGCGGTTCTGGTCAATCATTCCATGAATCATCTGCAAAACCAAAATGTTCCCTCCAAAAGCCAGCAACACAGCGAGCAGATGCGAAACGCCGGCCATCGCACCCGCATCAGCCCTGCACCATACCGTCACTGCGAAGACCCATGCCAGCAGCGCAAAGCTGAAGCGCCGCGAAAAATGAAACGCGCTCCAAAGCGGCAGAATCACCAGTAAGTAGGTCAGGCTTGGCGACGCCCGCAGCGTCACCAAGCTCCCTCCAAAGGCAAGCGAAAAGCCGCCCAGCAGCAAAAAGGCGGTGAGCGGATGCCGCCGCGCCAGCCAGTCATTGAGGCGAATCAATGGGGGATAGGCGGTTCGGAAAGAGGCTTCGTCTTGCCGGCAGGATGGTTCTAAAGACGACATTTTTTACAAACTTAATCAATGAAAATATAGCAGCATTATAGCACGCCTCCAGTCGGATGGGTACGTTTGTAAGGACAATAAGCCTATACACCAGCGCGCTTGAAAAAAGCGCTGGGCGGCAGTCTTCCATCCGCTCTTGACCTGCCGGCAAGGCTGGGGGATAATCGAACCAAGGCTTTCGCAGGAGGTGACGGCATGATTGACCCGCATTTGCCCTTGATTGATCTGCACCGCCATCTGGACGGCAATGTGCGTCTGGAGACCATCCTGGACTTGGGACGCAAACACAACCTGCCCCTGCCCGCCGATACGGTCGAGGGGCTGAAACCGCACGTTCAGGTCACGCAGCCTCAGCCGGGCGTGATGGCTTTCATCGAAAAGTTTAAATGGATGATCGGCGTGCTGGTGGATTACGAAGCGGTGCGCCGCGTGGCGTATGAGAACATCGAGGACGCCCGCCGCGAAGGGATTGACTACATTGAACTGCGCTTCAGCCCGTGGTTCATGGCGCAGCCGCATCAGCTCGACCCCGCCGAATTGACCGCCGCCGTGATTGACGGCGTGCGCCAGGGAGTGCGCGACTTCGGCGTGCGCGCCAACCTGATCGGCATCCTCAGCCGCACCTACGGACCGCAAACATGCGGGAAGGAACTGGCGGCGCTGCTCAAACACCGCGACGCCATCACCGCCCTCGACCTGGCGGGTGATGAAGCCAACTGGCCCCCCGAACACTTTGCCGGCCACTTTAAGAGGGCGCGCGATGCCGGCTGGCACATCACCGTGCACGCCGGCGAATCCGCCGGTCCGCAGAGCATCTGGCAGGCGCTGCGGCTGGGCGCAGAGCGCATCGGGCACGGCGTGCGCGCCATCGAAGACCCCAAACTGATGTCCTATCTGGCAGACCGGCAGATCGGCATCGAATCCAACCTGACCAGCAACGTACAGACGATGACCGTGCCGGACTACGCCAGCCACCCCCTGCGCACCTTCCTGGAGAACGGACTGGCGGCGACCATCAACACCGACGACCCCGGCATCAGCGGCATTGACCTGCGTTATGAGTACGAAGTGGCAGCGCCGGCGGCAGGGCTGACCGCGGAGCTGATCCGGCAAGCCCAGCGCAACGCCGTCGAGACGGCGTTCCTCTCCAATCACGACAAAAAAGAACTTCTGCGCAAAAGAGCGAGGTAAGACGATTCTTCATGGACTTTGACGCTTCCTTTTCGATTCCGATGTCCGCTCCCGATTTGGGAGAAGCCGAGCGGCAGGCGGTGCTTTCGGTGGTCAGCACGCCGCATTTGAGCATGGGACCGTACCTGAAGGCTTTTGAAGAGGCGTTCCGCCGCTATACTGGCTGCCGCTTTGCTGTTGCGGTGAGCTCCGGCACGGCGGGGCTGCACCTGTGCGTGCTGGCGGCGGGGATTGGCGAGGGCGATCTGGTGATCACCACGCCTTTCTCGTTTGTCGCTTCCAGCAACGTTCTGCTCTATGAGCGCGCCGTGCCGGTCTTTGTGGACGTGGACGAGCGCACGGGCAGCCTGGACCCGCAGCAGGTGCAAAGCGCCGTGCAGGATTTGCTGGCGGGCGGCGCGGCGGCGCGGCGCTGGCTGCCCCGCCGGGGCGCGGCGGAAAACGCCCGGCTGAAAGCCATCCTGGCGGTGGATGTCTTCGGACAGGCGGCGGATTACGACCGGCTGGCGCCGCTGGCGGCAGAACACGGACTGCGCCTGATCGAAGATTCCTGCGAGGCGCTGGGCGCAGAGTACCGCGGGCGTCCCGCCGGCACGCTGGGCGAGATGGGCGTCTTTGCGTTTTACCCGAACAAGCAGATCACCACCGGCGAAGGCGGGATGATCGTCACCGATGATGAGCGCGCCGCCCGCCTGGCGCAGGCGCTGCGCAATCAGGGACGGGCGCCGGGCGATACCTGGCTGCAGCATACCTATCTGGGCTACAACTACCGCATGGATGAGCTTTCGGCGGCGCTGGGCACGGCGCAGATGGCGCGGCTGGAGGAGCTGCTCGCCGCCCGCCAGCGCGTGGCGGGCTGGTACGCCCGCCATCTGGCCGGGATTGCCGGCGTCCAGCCGCCGTTCATCGCCCCCGAAACCACCCGTCCAAGCTGGTTTGTCTATGTGGTGCGGCTGGAGCGGGGCATTGACCGCGCCGGCGTCGCCCAGCGGCTGGCGGCGCGCGGCATCCCAACGCGCCCGTACTTTGCGCCGATCCACCTTCAGCCGTACATGGTCGAGCGCTTCGGCTACCGCACCGGCGATTTTCCCGTCACGGAAGATTTGGGGCAGCGCGGGCTGGCGCTGCCTTTCTCCGGCAAAATGAGCGAGGAACAGGTGGCACAGGTCTGCGCTCAGCTCCGTGCCGTCTTGTAAAGCGGAGGGGAGCGTGACGGCAAACCGCGCCGCAGAAAGCGCCCTGTCCGACGAGGGGATGGTGTTTCTGCCGCCCCGCCGCAGCGGGCTGATCGTGCATACCGCCTTGTCCTCTCTGTTTCTCGGCGGGAGCGCCTTCGCCTTCTGGTCGGCGGTGCGCATCGGCGAAGGGGGTTATTTTGTGCTGTTTTTGATGCTGGCGCTGACGCTTCTGCCGCTTTCGGCGCTGACGGTTTACCGCGGCTATGCCCTGCTGCGGGCGGCGTATTTTCTGGAACGCAACGGATTGCGCATCCGCTGGGGGCTGCGCATGGAGGATATTCCGCTGAACGAGATTGACTGGCTGCGGACGGCAGGGGCGCTGAAGCTGCCGTTTGCCGCGCTTCCGGGCGCTGTGCTGGGCAGCCGGCATCAGGCGGAGCTGGGCGAGGTGGAATTTCTGGCTGCGGATGCGCGGCGGCTGCTGCTGGTCGGAACGGTGCGCGGCGTGTTTGCCATCTCGCCGGCAGACCCATCTGCCTTCATCGGCGCTTTTCGGCGCGTGGCAGAGATGGGCAGTCTGGAGATGCTGAAGCCTTTCTCCGCCCGCCCGGCGATGTACCTGCGCACGGTGTGGAACGACCGCGCCGCCCGCTGGTTGACGCTGACCGGGCTGGGCAGCACGCTGGCGCTGTTCACGCTGGCTGCGCTGGCGATCCCCCAGCGGGAGAGCGTTTCGCTGGGGTTCGATATGCGCGGCATGCCGCACGAGCCGCTCCCCGCCGTTCAGCTCCTGCTGCTGCCGACGCTGGCGGCGCTGATCTGGGGGATGGATGTCCTGCTGGGGCTGTATCTGTACCGCAGTCCGCGCCGGCGTCCGGTGGCTTATCTGCTTTGGGCGGGCGGCGCGCTGACGCCCCTGCTTCTGCTGGGGGCGCTGGCTTTTATCCTGTGAGGCAAAGCCGGCTCTGCACACGTCCAAAAGCCGCTTTCCATTGGAGCACAGGCGTTTGCTTTTTGCCCGCCAGCCCGGCGTACTCACGATATAATCAGACTACAGGCGGCGGGAAAGGGTAACTGCCCCACCGCAGGAGGAAGGGGCAATGATTGTTCAAAAGTGCATGAAAACAACGGTGGTCTCGATCAGCGATACGCTGAACGTCGCCGAAACGGCGGAAATTTTTATGCGCCGCCATATCGGCACCCTGCCGGTGGTCAACGCGGAGGGACAACTGGTCGGCCTGGTGCAACTGCGCGACCTGCTCACGCTGGTCATGCCGGATTTTATCCATCTGGTGCAGCATTTTGACTTCGTGCGCGACTTCGGCGTGCTGGAAAACGTGGTGCCTGCGCCCGAGCAAATCGCCCAGCCGGTGCGCACGATCATGCAGGCGCCGGTTGCCATTCGGGAGGACTGCGGTTTGCTGCGCGCCTTTGCCTTGTTGTACCACCATCAGCTCTCCGATTTGCCGGTGGTGGATGCGCAAAACCGGCTGATCGGCATCGTCTCGCGGGTGGATTTGGGCACGGCGCTGCTGCGCAACTGGTTTGCTGGAGGCAGGACGGAAACAGCATGATTCAGGCGGTCATCACGGTCTTCATCTTCGGCGTCACCCTCTACCTGATTTTCTCGGAGCGGCTCAACCGCACGACTGCGGCGATGGCGGGCGCAGTGGTCATGGTGACGGCGGGGATGCTCGGCGGGTTTTACGACGGGGCAAAAGCGCTGGCGGCGGTGGATTTCCATACGCTGGGGTTGCTGTTCGGCATGATGACGCTGGTGGCTCTGCTGGAGCCGACCGGCTTTTTTGAGGTTCTGGCGATCTGGGCGGCGCGCTTTTCGCAAGGCAAGCCGCTGCGCCTGCTGGTGCTGCTGGGGTCGGTGACCACCTTTCTCTCCATGTTTCTGGATAACGTCACCACGGTGGTGCTGATTGCACCGGTTTCGATCATGGTGTGTGAGATTCTGGGCATCAGCCCGGTGCCCATTTTGATGTCTGAGGCATTGCTTTCCGATACCGGCGGCGTAGCCACGCTGATCGGCGACCCGCCCAATGTGTTGATCGCCTCGGCGGCGAAGTTCAGCTTTGTGGATTTTCTGACCCACGCCCTGCCGGTGGTGGTGGTTGCCTGGCTGGCGACGCTGGCGCTGTTGAGCTATCTGTTCCGCCGTGAGCTTTGGGCGACCCCGGCGAACAGGGAGGCGGTGCTGGGGTTGAACCCGGCGGAAGCGGTGCGCGATGGGCGCACCATGCGGCGGGTGCTGCTGGTGCTGGGATTGACCATTCTGCTGTTTTTCTTTGAAGAGCCTTTGCAGCTCAGCCCGGCGCACCTGGCGCTGGGTGCAGCGGCGGCGGCGATGGTCTGGACAAAGCCGGATGTGCGCCAGCTTTTTGCCCGCATCGAGTGGGGCGTGTTGATCTTTTTCGGGGCGCTTTTCATCATGGTGGGCGGACTGGAGGCAGCCGGCGTTTTAGCCGCTACGGCGGCTCTGCTGGGAAACATCGGCAATGGACATCCGATCCTGCTGGGACTGGCGGTGCTGTGGGCGGTGGCGGCGTTGTCGGCGGTGGTGGATAACGTGCCGATCACCATTGCGCTGATCCCGGTGATTCAGGGATTGGGCGAGGCGGGGATTTCCATTTCGGCATTGTGGTGGGCGCTGGCGTTTGGGGCGGGGTTTGGCGGCAACGCCACCATTATCGGCTCAACCGCCAATATCGTTGTGGCGTCGCTCTCGGAGCGCACCCGCTTCCCGATCACCGCTGCGCTATGGAACCGGCGGGGTCTGCCGGCGGCGCTGCTGACCTGCGTGACCGCCAGCGTGCTGTTCGCAGCCTTTTACCCCCTGCTGGCGAAGTAAGCGAGCGCTTAAAGTCAAAAGGCGGGAAAACTGTAGGGCAAGATTCTTAAAGTCAAAAGTCAGAAGGATGAAGGCGGAAGAAAACTTTCCGCCTTCCGCCTTTTGACTTCTGCCTTTCCCCGCCTTGCGCTGCATTTCCCCCTCTCCCTCCTATGGGAGAGGGGCTGGGGGTGAGGGTCAAAACCCGCCCGGCGCCGCGGATGCGCAAGTTGCAAACTTGCGCTGCATTTCCGCCTTCCGCCTTTTGACTTCTGCCTTTCCCCGCCTTTCCCCCCTTGCATTTTTTGCCGTTCCCTGTTATACTATTTATATCCCCTATCCCCCCATAGGGGATATAAATAGTCGAAGGAGTTGTTGCTTATGGATAGTCAGGCAGTCAGTGTGATTTCCTGTGATTGTCACCCGCCGCGGCAGAGTTTCTTCACCCGTTACCGTGATTTTCTGCTCTCGCGGGATACCATTCTGGTTTTTCTTAATGCTCTCACCCTGCTGGCAGCGTTTGCGCTCTCTCTGCTGGGAAAGCCGCAAATTGCCCGCTGGGTGTATCTGCTCTCGGCGCTGATCGGCGGGACGCCGCTCTTCGTTTTCACTGCCCGCCAGATCATCGTTGAGCATGAGTTCACCTCCGGCGTGATGGCTTCGATTGCCATGATTGCCGCGCTGATCGTCGGCGAATACAGCGCAGCGGCAATTGTGGTGCTGATGATGTCGCTGGGCGAGTGGTTGGAAAACCTGACGGTGGCGCGCGCCGACCGCGCTCTGCGCGAACTTTCCCGGCTGATGCCCGCTACCGTGACCGTGCGGCGCGATGGGCGTGAGGTCACCGTACCGCTGGAAGCGGTGCAGGTCGGCGACATTGTGCTGGTGCGCAGCGGCGAGCGGATCGGCGTGGACGGCGTGATCCTCAGCGGCAGCGGCAGCGTCAATCAAGCCGCCATCACCGGCGAAGCAATGCCGGTGGAAAAGAAAGCCGGCGATGAGGTCTTTGCCGGCACGCTGAACGAGCTGGGCGCCTTTGAAATCCGCACCGAACGGGTCGGCGAGCAGACCACGCTGGGTCATATCGTGCGGCTGGTGAAGGAAGCGCAAGCCAGCCAGGCGCCCGTCCAGCGGGTGGCGAACCGCTATGCGCGCATCCTGGTGCCGGTCACCATTGCCATTGCCGCCATGGTCTATCTGCTCAGCGGCGACATCATCCGTTCGATCACCGTGCTGGTGGCGGTCTGCCCCTGCGCGCTGGTGCTGGCGACGCCGACGGCGGTGGTCGCCGCTATCGGCAACGCCGCCAAAAACGGGATGCTGGTCAAAAACGGCGGCGTGATGGAGCAGGTCGGACGGGTGGACGTGGTGGCGTTCGATAAAACCGGCACGCTCACGCTGGGCAAGCCGCGCGTCAAGGAAGTGGTTGCCCTGAACGGGATGAACCCGGATCATCTCTTGCAGATTGCCGCCAGCGCCGAACGTTTCAGCGAGCACCCCATCGGGCGTGCCGTTGTCAGCGCCTGTCAGGAGCGCCGGCTGGCGCTGGACGAGCCGCAGGAGTTTGAAGTTCTGCCCGGCTTTGGCGTCACGGCGCGGGTCAACCAGCGCGAGGTGCTGATCGGCAGCCGCGCCCTGCTCAACGAGCGCGGGCTGGCATGGCACGCAGAGCTGGAGCGGCGCGCCCAGTCGCTGGAAGCAGATGGGCAAACGGTTGTGCCGGTGGCGGTGGATGGACAGGTCAGCGGGCTGATCACCTTCGAGGACACGCCGCGCCCGCAGGCGAAGGAAGCCATCGCTGCGCTCAAAAAGCTGGGCGTGAAAGAAGTGATCATGATCACCGGCGACAACCCGCGCGCTGCCGCCCGCATCGCCCGCGAGATGGGCATTGACCGCTACTACGCTGAAGTCCTCCCGCAGGACAAGCTCAACATCATCCGCGAACTTCAGGCGCAGGGCAGGAGAGTGCTCTATGCCGGCGATGGCGTCAATGACGCCCCGGCGCTGGCGGCGGCGGATATTGGCGTGGCGATGGGCGTGGCAGGTACGGATGTTGCCCTCGAAACGGCAGACATTGGGCTGATGGCGGATGAGATCGAACGCCTGCCGCAGGTGGTCGGACTTTCCCGCCGTACGCTGGATGTCATCCGCCAAAACGTGATTTTCTCGATGGGCGTCAACGTGCTTTCGGTCATTCTGGGCGGTTTGGGCATCATCGGACCGGTGATCGGGGCAATCGTGCACGAATTATCTGCCCTGCCCGTGCTGGCAAACTCCGCCCGTTTGATTGACGTTCGCGCAAAATGACCGTTTCTCGGCGAGCAGCAGATTCGCAAACAAGCGCCTCACAGGTCTTCGTGCCTGTGAGGTGTAGCCGTTTTGGTCAGGGTATAATTGAGACAAAGGAGGTGGTTGCGTTCGAAGTGATAAAGTTTTCCGCTTGTATCGTTTTCCTGTTTCCAAATTTCAACTCTCAAACAACCAATCTTTAAAAGGAGGAAGAAAAATGAATTCGCTGCGTCGTTTTTGGTCCATTGGCTTGCTGGTCGTGCTGGTAACGGGTTTGCTGGCTGCCTGCGCGCCGGCGACACCTCAAGTGGTGGAAAAAACTGTCGAAGTTGAGAAAGTCGTCGAGAAAGTGGTTGAGAAGGTGGTCACCCCGACGCCGGCGCCGCCTGCCGAAGGCGCCAAGATGGTCATCCGCGTTGGCACGGGCGACAGCGGCGAAGGTCTCAACCCGCATCAGGAGATCATCGCCAATTTTGAAAAGGAAAACCCCGACATTCTGGTTCAGCTTGAAGCGGTTGCCGGCTCGGATTACTACGCCCGTCTGCTGACCCAGATCGCCGCCGGCGATGCGCCGGACATCATGCAAATCGGCGATGACGCCGTACCGATGTTTGTTTCTAAGGGCGCCTTCCTGCCGCTGGATGACTTCATCAAAGGCGCTGACCCGCTGGACCTGAACATTTACCTGCCCAACACGCTCAAGCCGGGTATGTATCAGGGCAAACAGTACTTCCTGCCCAAAGATTTCTCCACCATGGCAGTGTATTACAACAAGAAAATCTTCGACAAATACAATGTGCCGTATCCCAAAGACGGCTGGACATGGGATGACTTCCTGAAGACCGCCCAGCAGCTCACCATTGATGAGAACAAAGACGGCACGCCGGAAATCTGGGGTGTGCAGTTGATGGCGAACTGGAACGGCTATGAGTACTTCACTGCCTCCACCGGCGCCAAACTGATCAGCGAAGACGGCAAGAAGATCGTCGGCTACATGGATTCGCCGGAGACCATCAAAGCCGTGCAATTCTATGTGGACCTGTATAACAAGTACAAAGTGGCCCCTCCGCCGGCGGACTTCAACCAGTGGGCGGGCGGCAATCCTGAATTTGCCAACGGCACCGCTGCCATGCGCCTGTTTGGACGCTGGCCTCAGAGCGGTCTGCTCAAAAATCCCAATGTGGATTTGGGCGTGGTCAGCGTGCCGGTGGGCGACAAGAAAGCCAACATCATGTTCTGGGGCGGTTTTGGCATCTTCAGCGGCACCAAGCACCCTGAAGCCGCCTGGCGCTTCCTGAAGTACTACGTGGGCGAGGGCGGTTCCAAAGTGTGGATCAAGCACGGCATTCCGCCGGTTGCTTCAGTGGTTAAGGAAGCCGGGATGGATCAGGACCCCATCGAGGGCGTGTGGATCAAGGCGCTGGAGGATGTGGTGGATCGGGCTTATGTCTCTTCCGATTACTGGGGTGAGACGGGCGCGCCCGCCTTTGGCAAGGCGCTGGAAAAACTGCTCATTGACCCCACCGCCGATGTAGCCACGGTTCTGAAAGAAGCCGCGGCTGAAGCTCAAGCCGCACTGGATGAAAAGCTGGGGCAGTAACACAGCCCTGCCAATCCTCAGGGGGCGGTCAACCGACCGCCCCCATTGTTGAGAACATATCATGACTGCTATCACACAACGTTTTTCACCGCTGCGCTTCCGCTGGAGCCTGCAAAAACGCGAGGCACTGGCTTTCTATCTGTGCATCCTGCCCTGGTTCATCGGCTTTTTGCTGTTCTATCTGGGTCCGATTCTGGCTTCGTTTTACTTCAGCCTGACCAAATGGGATTTGCTCAACCCCCCGCAGTTCGTTGGACTAGAGAATTACGAGCGCATCTTCACCCGCGACAAATACTTCCTGCAGGCGGTCAAAGTCACCACGATTTACACCTTCAGCTATGTCCCGCTGGATTTGATTTTGGGGCTGTTGATTGCCCTGCTGGTCAACCAGCGCGTGCGCGGGGTGGGCGTTTTTCGCACCATTTTCTACATGCCCTCCGTGCTGGCGGGGGTGGCGTATGTGGTCATGTGGATGTGGGTGTTCAACCCGCAGGCAGGGCTGATCAACGGCATTCTGGCATATTTTGGCATCCAGGGACCGCGCTGGCTGCTCGATCCGAAGTGGGCGTTACCAGCGCTGATCATCATGTCCCTCTGGGGAGTAGGGCGCAGCATGGTGATTTATCTGGCAGGCTTGCAGGACATCCCGCGCGAGCTGTACGAATCGGCATCCATTGACGGCGCCAATACCTGGCACCGCTTCTGGAATATCACCCTGCCACTCCTCACTCCTTCCATCCTCTTCAACCTGATTTTCAGCATTATCCTGACCTTTCAATCGTTCACCAATGTTTATATCGCCACCAACGGCGGACCGCTCGACGCCACCTTGTTCTATGTGCTTTACCTGTACCGCAAGGCGTTTGACCATCTGGCGATGGGCTACGCTTCGGCGCTGGCGTGGATTTTGTTCCTGATTGTGCTGGTCTGCACCCTGATTATCTTTGCCACTTCCGGTAAATGGGTGTTTTACCGCGGCGTGGAGGAATGAAGACGATGAAGCCTCAAGAAAAAGACTTGCTCTTTCCCGCCCACTGGCGGCGCAACATCTGGAATGCAATGATTTACGCCCTGCTGATTGCCGGCTCGCTCATGTTCTTGCTGCCGCTGTTCTGGGCGTTCACTTCCTCGTTCAAGCCGGATTATCAGATTTTCAAGATACCGCCGCAGTGGATTCCTAACCCGATCCGCTGGCAGAATTACAGCGAAGCCTGGACGTATGTCCCCTTTGGACGTTTCATGCTTAACACGCTGATCATCGCCGCCGGCGCCATCACGGGCAACCTGCTTTCCTGCACGATTATCGCCTATGGCTTTGCCCGTCTGCGCGCCCCCGGCAAGAACGCGCTCTTTATCCTGATGCTTTCGACGATGATGCTGGTGGAACCGGTGCGCATTATCCCTATGTATATCGAATTCAAAACGCTGGGCTGGATTGACACCTTTCTGCCGATGATTGTGCCGGCGTTTTTTGGCAGCCCCTTCTATATCTTCCTGCTGCGCCAGTTCTTTATGAATATCCCCAAAGATTTATCCGATGCTGCGCTGATTGACGGCGCCAGCCACCTGCAAATCCTCTGGCGCATCATTCTGCCGATTTCCAAGCCGGCACTGGCGGCAGTGGCGATTTTCAACTTTCAGGGCGTGTGGAACGATTTTCTCTACCCGCTGGTCTTTCTGCACCGCCATACCAATTTCACCATCGCATTGGGGCTGAACTTCTTCCGCAGTTCCTACTCCATCCAGTGGGGCAACCTGATGGCGGCTTCGATGATGGCGTTGCTGCCGATGGTGGTGGTTTTCTTTTTTGCACAGCGGTATTTTATCGAAGGTATCAGCTTTTCTGGAATCAAAGGATGAGCAAAATGGTGAGCGGTAAGAACGTTCTGGTCATTGTGGCGCATCCGGACGATGCCGAATCGTACTGCGGAGGGACGATTGCGCGCCTCAGTCACAGCGGCAATCATGTCAGCCTGGCGCTTTGCACCAACGGCGACCGCGGCAGCCACGACCGCGCTTTATGCCCAACCGAGCTGGTGCGCCTGCGCCAGAACGAGCAGGAAGAAGCGGCGCGGATTCTGGGCATTGAGCAGCTCTTCTGGCTGGGCTACCGAGATGGCGAGCTGGTCTCGCATACGAACGAACTGCGCGAGCGCCTCATCCGCCTCATCCGCCAACAGCGCCCGGACATCATCCTCACCTTTGACCCGTGGAAACATTACGAGTTCCACCCCGACCACCGTTCGGTAGGCTTTGCTGCTGGCGAAGCGCGCATGTTAGCCGATCTGCCCTGGATTTGTCCGGAGCTGACCCTGGAGGGCATATCCCCCTGGCATCCTGCTGAGCTGTATCTGTTCGCTCCGGAGGAAGCCAATTACTGGGTGGACATCAGCGAATGGATCGAGGTGAAAATCCGCGCCCGCCTGGCGCACCGCAGTCAGACCGACTTCGCTCACACAGAGGCGGAGCTTGAGGAGTTTGCCGGTCAGATTAGAGCACGCGCCAGCAGAACCGGCAGCACTTGCGGCTATGCCTTTGCGGAAGCGTTTCATAAAGTGGACGATACCGACCTTTTCATCTAGGAGGATGCGCTTCCTGCATGAAGTACCTCATCATCAACGCAGATGACTTTGGACTTTCGCCGCAGATTAATCGCGGCATCTGTGAGGCGTTTCAACGCGGCGTGGTGACCGACACCTCGGCGCTGGTGTGCAGTCCGTATGCGCCGCCGGCGCTGGCGATGGGCTGTGAAATCGGCTTGCCGATGGGAGTGCATATTGATTTTGTCTCGCCGTTTGTCAATGAGAAGCGCGCCTGTCTGGGCGCGCACGGGCGGCTGGTGCGCGAGCTGTTCCAGCGTGAACACCAGAAGAAAATCGGCAGCCTTTTTTCGGCGCAGGAACTGCTCCTGTTTCGGGATGAAATCCGCCGTCAGGTGGAGTTGTTCGCCAGCCTGACCGGCTGCCTGCCCAGCCATCTGGATTATCACTACGGTCTGCATTACCTGCCAGACGTCATGGCGATTTACCTGCTGGTGGCAGAGGAATATCGCCTGCCGGTGCGCTGGGGACGCCAGTACGCCGGCGAAAACCCGGCCGTCATCGCCCCCGACCATTTCTGCGACCGTTTCCGCGGGCGCAAAGAGGGCAGTTTTGAGCTGTTTGTGCAACTGCTTGACCAGCCCTGGCAGGGAGTGATGGAAATTTGCTGTCATCCCGGCTACTTCACGCCTTTCGGCTTGCCGGAAGAAAGCTATAATGTGGAGAGGGAATACGAGCTGAAAACGCTTACCGATCCGCGTTTGAAAACCGAGATTGTCCGGCGCGGCATCGAGCTGGTCAACTTTCACTGGATGAGCGCTCATTACCGCACCCTCGCGGCAGAGACCGGCGCGGCGCAGGGCAGCAGCGGCGGGTTTTCCGGCGCAGAGCGGTAAATCCTTACGGAATGAAAGAGAATGAGCGATGGATGAGAATCTTCTTGAATCGGCTGAAACAAGCAGCTTTCCGCATCACCACGAACACCAGCAGGCAGTGTTGAACCGGCTGGCGCGCATCGAGGGACACGTGCGCGCAGTGAAGCGCATGGTGGAAGAGGGCGTTTCCTGCCCTGACTTGCTGGTGCAGATTGCCGCCATCCGCTCGGCTTTGAACAGCGTCGGACGGGTCATCCTTGAAGACCACGTCAAAAACTGTCTGGTTGAAGCAGCCGAGCGCGGCAATTTTGAACAATCGTTCCGCGATTTAAAAAACGCCCTCGACAGGTTTATTGGCTAACTTTTATAGAGACACAATCCACTTTCTATGGAGAGCATCATGCAAGAAACGAGCCCTGCTATTACTTATCGCGATTTATTTGTCGGGTTGGATGTCGAGACGCCGCTGTTGGATGGCAGCCGGCGGCGGTATATCAATTTTGATAACGCTGCTTCAACCCCTGCCCTGCGCGCCGTGCAGGAGGCGGTGAACAACTTTTTGCAGTATTACAGCAGTGTGCACCGCGGCACGGGGTTCAAAAGCCAGCTTTCCACCCATGCCTACGAGCAGGCACGGCAGACGGTGTTGCGCTTTGTCGGTGCAGACCCCAATGAGCACGTGTGCATCTTTGGCAAGAACACCACCGAAGCCGTCAACAAGCTGGCGCGGCGCTTTCCCTTCTCCCGCGAGCGCAATGTGGTGCTGGTCAGCACGCTGGAGCATCATTCCAACGACCTGCCCTGGCGGGCGGTGGCGGAGGTGGTGCATGTGGACATCACGCCGGAAGGACGGCTGGACGAAGCGGACTTTGACCGCTGTCTGGAACAGTACAAGGGGCGTGTGGCACTGGTTTCGATCAGCGGCGCCAGCAACGTGACCGGCTTTCTGCCGCCTATTCACCGTCTGGCGGAGAAGGCGCATGCCGCTGGGGCGCAAATTGCGGTGGACTGCGCCCAGCTTGCCCCGCACCGCAAGATTGATATGCGTCCGCTCTCCGACCCGGCGCATCTGGATTACATTTTCCTTTCGGCGCACAAGATGTATGCCCCCTTTGGCACGGGGGCGCTGGTCGGGCGGCGCGATACCTTTATGCAAGGCGACCCCGACCTGCGCGGCGGCGGCGAGGTGGAAATCGTCACCCTTGATCAGGTGGTCTGGTCTGACCCGCCGGAGCGCGACGAAGCCGGCAGCCCCAACACCGTAGGGGCAATTGCGCTGGCGGCGGCGATTCATCAGCTTGAGGCAATCGGCATGGATGCCGTGGCGCAGCACGAAGCCGAGCTGACCGCCTACGCCCTTACCCGTCTGCGCGAACTGCCTGCCCTGCGCATCTACGGCGATTCTGACCCGGCGCGCGCCGGCGAGCGGCTGGGCGTTATCCCCTTCAACATCTGCAATCGCATCCATTATGAAGTGGCGGCGATTCTAGGCTACGAATATGGAATCGGCGTGCGCAACGGCTGTTTTTGCGCTCATCCGTATCTCCTGCGGCTGATGAACGTCAGCGAGGAAGAGGCGAAGCAGGTGCGCCACAACATCCTCAGCAACGACCGCCGCCGCATTCCGGGCATGGTGCGCATCTCGTTCGGCTTGTACAATGAGCTTGCCGAGATTGACATGCTGGTAGAAGCGTTGCAAAATATCTGCGAAGGCAGGTACCGCGGCGTCTATGTTCAGGATACCGCCAGCGGTCAGTTCTTCCCACAAGGCTGGCAGGTGAACTACGAAGCGTACTTTCACTTTTAAAGCGCAAAGCGGTAGAACGTGAGCGGATTTTGTGAGCAGGAGATTGATCTTTTGCTGAAGGCGGCTGCCTTTGCCGCCCAGCGTCACCGCGCCCAAAAACGCAAAGGCGCCGCTCAGGTGCCTTATTTCAATCATCTGATTGAGGTGGCGGATTTGCTCTGGCGCGTCGGAGGCGTGCGTGAGATGGCGACGCTGATCGCTGCCCTGCTGCATGATGTGGTGGAGGATACCGGCGTCAGCCCTGCCGAGCTGGAGGCGGCGTTTGGGGCGGAGGTCTGCGCGCTGGTGCTGGAGGTCAGCGATGATAAAAGCCTGCCCAAAGCCAGACGCAAGCAACTGCAAATCGAACATGCCCCGCATCTTTCCCGGCGCGCCCGCCTGATCAAGCTGGCAGATAAAATCAGCAACCTGCACGATCTGATCAGCGATCCGCCGCCGGATTGGAGCGGTGAGCGCAAGCTGGAGTATTTCCGCTGGGCGCGTCAGGTGGTGGATGCCGGGTTGCGCGGCGTCAACCCGGCGCTGGAGGCGCTTTTTGAAGCGGCGTATGCTGAAGGAATGAAACTTTTGGAAGAGGGGAAAGCATAGCGCGCCGAAAGGCAGCTCAAGTAGTCTGACGGAGAGAGTCGTCTATGCGGTCTGCCAGCAGCATCCGCAGAATGGGGATGCGCTCTCGGTACCATTGACAGGCGTTCTGCTGGTTCTCCTGGTCGGCGCGCAGGCGCAGGGTCTCGAACAGGGTCAGCGCCCGCTGCCAGCTTTTCACCGCCTGCGGCTGATTCTGCGGCTCAGCCGCATAGACCAGCCCCAGCATCCAGCACGCCGCCGCCTGCTGGTGAGAATTGACCGGGTAGCCGGCGACGGCTTTGTGCAGGTAGTCGGCGGCAGGCGTCCATAACTGCATCTGCGCCAGCAAAAAACCCAGCTCGGTGTACGTATCTGCCAGCCAGCGCGGATGCGCTTCAGCGGCGGTCAGGCTTTCCAGTTCGCCCATCAGCTCATAGGCGCTGGCATAGCGCGGCGGGTCGTTCTGGATCAGGCGCAGAATGCGCATGACGTACTGGCGGCGGATCAGCGGCGCGCTGTGCGCCGGCAGCAACTGGCGCAGGTGAGGGTCGCTGTCGCCCATTTGTGTCCCTCTGCCCGGCAGGGCAGGGCTGGGCGCCTGAGGATGATGAACGGCATTTGCCAGAGCAAGACTGCCCGCTGAGGTGAGCGTCTGTGGGGCGGGATTGTCAAAGAGGCGGCGCAGGTGCAGGTCGAGATTGCCAAACTGGATACGGCGGCGGATTTGGGGCGGCAGCGAAAACCAGTCCAGTATTCCGCTTTGCACGCGCAGCCAGACTTCCAGCGGCAGCGCGTCTCGCTCAAAACGACCTTCCAGCACCTGACGGCGCGTTTCGTTATCGAGGATCAGCCAATCCAGGTCGTCGGCACGGTTCTCACGGAAGAGGTAAAGCCAGGTAAAGGCTTCCTCGATGCGTCCAGCCAGTTCTGCCTGCAATTCTGCCAGCCGCTCATGGTACCAGCGGGCGCGCTCTGCGGCGCGGCGTTGTGCGGCTTGTTGAGCCAGCGTTGCAAAGGCTCTTCGAGCTGCACACCATTGGGTATATCCCAGCAGGTTGTTGTTCAGCCGGAAATGGATGGCGCCGCCAATCCAGCCTGCGATTGCCTGCCGGTGGAGCTGTCCCGGCTGCCCGGCGTAGAGGGTCTCCGCTTCGCTGGCGAACTGCGAAGCGGTGTGCAGCTCGCCGCGCTCGAAGGCGCTCAGCGCACAGCTCAGCAGTGCTTCCCCCTGTTCAAGCGGGTTAAGCGCCTGCAGGACGTTTCGCCGCAGGGCTTGCACCTCTCTTTCAAACCCAAAGGTTGTGCTGCGCAGGTTTTCGATTTGACGGCGGGTGAGCGGGGAAAGATACGAGTGGCTGAACTGGTTCAGCCAGCCGAAGACGACCGCCGGCGTCAGGATCATTCCAGCCCTCCCGGCTGGTTGGTCTGGTCATAGATGGCGTCCAGCACCTGCGCCACGCGCATCAGGAACAGACTGCGCAGGCGGGTGTTGCCTTCGGGCTGGCGGAAATTGACCTTTTCCAGCACGCGGGCGATGCTTTGAATCAAATTTGCCTGCAACTGCGCCCGTCCCAGCTCCTGATACGCCTTGCGCGTGGCAGTGCCGCGCCTGCGTTCGGCAAGGCTGATGCGGGCGAGGCGGGCGCGCCAGCGGTCTACCCGCACCTCGTCCACCTCCGGGCGCAGGATGTCAAAATGTCCGACATTTGCCCAAAGCAGTTCAGCCGACCAGTTGCGCAGCGCCGCCCGCGTGGCTGGGGAAAAGAGCGTCTCTTGAATGCGGGCGCGCGGGTCGAGCTGATCCTGGCGCGGCGCCGTCAGCTCGTCAATGGTGTGGTCATTGACGTAATCGGTGATCGTTCCGGTCAGCACACGCTCCACTGCCTGCCGCCAGGTTTCGGCGCCGTTTTGGGTGACCATGATGCGCGCAATCATGCTGCGCAAAGCGTCTTCATTGAAGGGGTAAGGGTTGCGCAGGGTGCGGCGCAAGGGACGCCCGCGCACATCCTGAAGCAGGAAACGATAGCGGAAATGGATGTCCTGCACCGAGATGCGGATGCCGTCCAGCGTGGTGCAGGTGACTTCGTCCCGCTCGCCATGCTGATCGTCCAGATCAGCGATGAAACCGATGGTTTCAAAGGGGGACATGAAGTAGCCGCGCGAGGTGACCCGGGCGGCGGAAGGGCGGCGCAGCCAGCGGAACATCACCGCGTTATCCGGATAGATCAGCACGTAGCCCGGTCCGCCGATGGTGTTCAACAAAGTCAGGTCATCCGCATTCCCGTCCAGTCTGCCGTCATCAATGCGGGCGCGCGGGTAGCGCAAACCGAACATGGGTGCCAGAACATAGCGAAAAGCCAGCGGCAGGCGGTTGAGATTATAGACATCGTTGACGAAGCGCGCCGCGGCAACAAAGATGAACACGGTTGCCGCCAGCGGGGCAATGTAGTAGCGCAAAATGCGCCAGTGGACAAGGTAGGTGACCACAGCCAGGATGAGCGGATTCACCGGGCGGAAGAACGGGTTGGTGCGGATGGCAGTCAGTACCTGCTGGACCACCTCATCCGGCACAGAAGGCTCGAATAATGCCCCGCCTAGAACGCCAAACAGGATTAACAGGGCAAAGAGCAGGGCCAGACGGGTCAGCCCCTTGAGGTTCTCCAGACGTTCGCGCCCAGCTTCAGGACCCGGCGGCGGGGGCGGGGTGGGCGGCGGGGGGGCGGCTAAGGGCGGCGGCTGGCGCGGCGGTCTTGCCGGCGGCGGGGGCGGCGGGGGCGGCGGCACGGCCGGAGGCCAGCGCGGCGGCGGAGGCGGCGGCTCGACCGGCGGCGGGGTGGGAATCTGGAAAAACCAGCGCAGGGCGCGCACGAAATTGTTCCATAGCCAGCGCAATGCCCTCCAGAGCCATCTGCCAAGCCGCTGCAAGGCATCCATCACGCGCCGCAAAACGTTCATCCTTCCCTCCGACGACCAGTCATACCGCTCTCCCCTGGCAAAAGCCAGTTATGCAGATCGCGCATGATATTGAGCGCATTTTCCGGCAGCAGCACGCGCGTTTGCGGGTCGGCGGCGGCTTTCTCCAAAGCCTGCAGGACGCGGATCGCCAGCGCCTCTTGCGAAAGATGGGTATCCTGATAGGTTTCCACCAGCGCGTTGAACAGGTCTTCCTGCATGGCTGCTGTCCATTGACCCTGCAGGCGCAGCGCATCCAGTTCTCCCTCGCCGATTTCGATGTCTTCTTCGCGTCGCCAGGGTGCCGCCCAGGTTTCCAAATGCTGCTGTTCAATCAGCGGCGAAACCGGACTGATTTCGCTGAAACCGCTGGCGCTCACCAGAATACCGCGCTCGCGCAGCACTTTTGGCGTATTCATCATTTGAAACGGTGAAACCAGCAGCTCTGCCTCTTCGTATTCCCGCCCTGCCTGCAGGGGTTGGTTTTCGCGGTGGATGAGCAGGCGGTAACATAATACCCCGTTGTTGCGCATGAAGGTTGCCAGTTCCTGCCGCAGGCGCTGACGGTTGCGTCCCGGCGCGAGGTCATGCTGGAAAAATTCGTCAAAGTTGTGTTGTGAGACGATCTGGCGGAAGAATTCAGAGGCGACCAGTGTGGGCAGTTCCGTCCATGGCAGCAACTGCTGGTTGCCGCTGCGCGCCTGAGCGAAAACCGCCTCAAAAACACGGCTCCAGATGAAATCCGGGTAGGGTGGACGCTCCGGCAGGGGTGTGTAGGGGCGGTAGTCTTGCAGTCTGGTCATGGCGCGGGCGTAGCGGTGCACTTCGCGGCGGTCTGCATCGTCCAGCGTATCGGCAAAACCGCTCACCCGCAGGCGGTTTGTCCCGGCGACCGGCTCCAGCGTGACCACGCGCAGGTCTTCAGCCCGCCGTCCGCCGTCAACATAAGCAATATGCAGGGCAGTGTATTCCGGACGTTGTCCCACTGCAAAGAGCACCCAGACGTTGGCGGTCAGTTCAATGCCGTCGCGCGTATAGGCGGAGACGCTTTTGCGAACACGGAACTGCGGGCGCAGGTCCACCACCGCGCGGATGCGTTCTCTGGGGCGGGTAAAGGTAATGCCGGCGCCGCGCACGCGCGGTGACTCGTAACGGTCGCGCAGCCCCAGCATGATCAGAATAATCTCGATGATGCGCCAGAACACCCGGATCAGGCTGGGCGGCGGGACGCCCTCTTCCAGAACAACGGCACTGTTGTAATCCACCACGACTACGCCGGCGCCTTCGCGGTCCAATTCCTCTGCGGCAGCAATGATTTGCCCATCGCGCACAAAGACCGCCATCCCGTGCCGGCGGATAATGTGTAGAAACAGATGAAAGGCAGTGCGGTATACCTCTTGAACGCGGCGAAATGGTTCAAATTGGCGCAAATCGTCCCAGAATTCATACGAAGAGGTGATCGGCAGCAATGCCTGCGCCGAGACCAGCCCCAGCCAGATGATCGCCACCAGAAAAAAGCCGCCCAGACAGTTGAACAGGATAATCAGGGTGGACTGAATCAGGTCCGGCGGAAGAGGGAAAGGTTTGCCCCCCAGCGCAGTGTAGAAGATATTGAAGATCAGAAACAATACGGCGTAAATCTGGCGCGCAAAGAACACCGTGAACAACAACAGAAAGCCCGCCGGCAGCATCCACAATCGCCAGCGAAAGCGGCGGTGTTCTGTTTCTCTCAGCAGCATAGCGTCCCCCCTTTACGGAAGCCTTTGGCGCAGACAGGAAACATACATGTAAAATCAGTATATCCTTGCCGCTTGCGCTTTGTCAAGCGCAGGGAACATTGATTGCGTTTTTTGGTAAACTGCCTGTTTTGGAAAATTTTAGATAAGGGCGCAGGGGTAGTCAATGGCACAAGTTTGAGATTTCCTTGATTCTTGATGAATTGGGGGATTGACTTTGTGAGAAATTTTGCTATGATGTAATTATAAAACAATTATACGTTTGTCGTTTATACAAATTTTCCCTTTTCTGAACATGGTGATTGAGCGGCCGCTGACCATTGTTGAACAAGCCAGCCAGATCCTGCGCAAGCGCATCCGTGAGGGCGTTTATGCGCCCGGCGAAAGGCTGCCCTCTGAAGATGAGCTGGCGGAGGAGATGGGCATCAGCCGCACCACCCTGCGGGCGGCAATGTCGGCTTTGGTGGCTGAAGGGCTGGTGGTGCGCCGCCAGGGCGCCGGCACCTACGTGAACAGGCGTTCGCTGGAACTGATCGCCCAACTGCAAAAATTCTGGAGTTTCATGCGCGTCATTGAAAACGGCGGGCGCAAACCGTCTGTGCGCCAGCTTTTTGTCGGCGAGCGTGCGGCTGATCAAGATGAAGCGCGCCATCTTGAGATCGAAGCCGGAGAGATGGTCTTTGTCCTTGAGCGGCTGTTTCTTGCCGATGTGATGCCGGTCATTCATTCCACCAACCTTGTTCCGCTCGATCTGCTCACCCAGCCGCCGCAAAGCCGGCAACTTATTGAATCTATTCAAGACTTCCTGCGCCAGCACGCCGGGCAGGAGATCACCTATTCCACTTCTGACATCTGCGCCGTGCTGCCGCCGCCTGAGGTTGCAAAAGCGCTGCGCGTTCAAGATGGACAACCGCTGCTGCGCTTTGATGATGTGTTCTTCAATGCCAGCAGCAAACCGATTGCTTACGGGATTAATTATTACAACGAGAAGTTGCTGGGGATGCGTCTGGTGCGCACCCATACCAACTGAGCGCTGAAAACCATTGAAGAAACAGGAGGCGCAGCATGCAATGACATTGAAACCGGAAGTTAAACAAGTCCTTAACCGCACTTTGGAGGCTTTGCTCCCGCTGACTGCCGTGCCGCTGGCGATGATCATCGGCGCGGCAGTGCTGCTGGCGATGAACATCAACCCGCTGACGGCGTTCAATGCCCTGCTGAAAGGGGCGGCAGGGGATGTCTCCGGCGTAACCCAGACGCTGGTCAAAGCCACTCCCCTGCTGCTGGTTGGTCTGGGGGTGGTGATTGCTTTTCGCGGCGGGGTGATCAACATCGGCGCTGAAGGGCAGATCATTGTCGGCGCGCTGGCGACGACGGCGCTTTCGGTGGGTTTCCCGGATTTGCCGCGCGGCGTTCTCTTGCCGCTCGCCTTGCTGGCGGGGACGCTGGCGGGCGCAGTGTGGGGAGGGATTCCCGGCATCCTCAAAGCCCGGCTGGGTGTCAATGAAATCCTCAGCACGGTGATGATGAACGCCATTGCGGTGCAGCTCTCCAACTATCTCCTGCGCGGTCCGATGATTGACCCGGCGGAGATCGAACATGGCACGCGCATCGCTCAGTCGGCTCTGCTGCCGAGGGCGGTCTGGCTGACCAAACTCGTGCCGCGCACGCTCTTGCACAGCGGGGCGATCCTTGCGCTGGTTCTGGCGGTGCTGGTGTATATCTTCCTCTGGCGCACCACCATTGGCTATCGCATCCGCGCCGTCGGTCTCAATCCGGATGCCTCGCGTCTGGCGGGCATCAATGTGCCGTTTTATCTGGCGATTTCGCTCATTTTAGGCGGGGCATTTGCCGGGCTAGCTGGAGCGGTTGAGGTGACGGGTGTCCAGCATCGCATGATGGAAGGCTTATCCAGCGGCTACGGCTTCTCCGGCATCGTGGCGGCGCTGTTTGGCAAGCTGCATCCGCTGGGAGCGATACCCGCTGCCATCCTCTTCGGCGGCTTGCTGGTGGGCGGCAACGCCATGCAGCGCGCCGTTCAGGTGCCTTCTGCTTTGATTGACGCCATGCTGGGGCTGATTGTGCTGTTTGTCGTCAGCGCCGACATCTGGGCGCGCTACCGGGCGCGCAGGAGGGAGACCAGTGGCTGAACTTTTCACCCTTCCCGTCCTGCTGGGCATTCTCTATTCCGGGATTCGCCTGGCAACTCCCTATCTCTATGCCGCCATCGGCGAGATGTTCGCCCAGAATTCAGGGGTGCTGAATCTGGGTGTGGATGGCATCATGCTGATGGGCGCCTACACCGGTTTCTTCGTCGGCATGAAAACCGGCAGCCTGTGGCTGGGATTGCTGGCGGCGGCTGTCACCGGCGCGCTGATGGGGCTGCTGATGGCGCTGGTCAGCGTTACGCTCAAAGCCGAACAGGGCATCAGCGGCATCGGTTTACAGCTCTTTGGCTTGGGGCTTTCCACCTTGCTCTTCAAGCTGACCATGGGCAGCGTCGAGTCCATCAAAGGCTTTCAGCCGGTCAAAATTCCCCTGCTGGGGGATATTCCCTATCTCGGCGAGGCGCTGTTCAATCATAATTTGCTGGTCTATGGGGCGTTTGTACTGGTGCCCATCTCCAGCTTTATCCTCAACAAAACCACCTTTGGGCTGAAGGTGCGCGCCGTCGGTCAAAACCCTACCGCTGCCGACTCGCTGGGCGTTTCGGTGGATGGCGTGCGCTACATCACGGTGACGCTGGGCGGCATTCTGGCGGGCATCGCCGGCGCTTCGCTTTCCATTGCGCTCATCAATTTGTTTCAGGAAAACATGACCAACGGCATGGGCTTTATTGCGGTAGCGCTGGTCTATTTTGGAAGCTGGCGTCCCAGCGGCGTGCTGCTGGGGTCGTTGATTTTCAGCTTTGTCAATGCTTTTCAGCTCTGGATACAGGTCAAAGGGATTCAACTGCCGTCCGATCTGGCGGTGATGATGCCCTATGTGTTGACCATTCTGGCGCTTGTATTCGCCGTACGCAAGCAGCAGCCCGCATCGCTGTCAAAGCCGTTTGAGCGCGGCGAGATGTGATCCGTGTTGGCTGGAAAGGAGGTGGTCGGTCAGAAAAGTGAATATCTTGGTCTCAATTGTCTGATCAACAAGGTGAAACTTTTTCAAATTGGAGGAGAAAACGATGAAATCTGTACTGTTCAAGTTTGCACTGTTTCTGGTTCTGGCAGCTCTGCTGATGGCAGGTTGCGCGCCGGCGGCACCGGTGGTTTCCACCGTTGATGTGACTCGTGTGGTAGCCGGTACGCCGGTGGTTGAGCTGGTGGTGGTCACTGCTACCCCCGCCCCGGTGGAGGAAAAGCCCTTCCGCGTAGCGATCGTCATGCCCAGCTCGATTACCGATATGGCATTCAGCCAGTCCATGTTCGAAGGGCTGAAAGCCGTTCAGCAAAAGATGGGCGGCGAAGCCAAGATGGAACTGGCTTATTCTGAAGGCATGTTCAAGGTGCCGGATGCTGCGGCGGCTATCCGCGATTATGCCTCTAAAGGCTACGATCTGGTCATCGCACATGGCTCGCAATATGGCACCTCGCTCCAGCAGATTGCCCCTGAATTCCCGGAGACCAGCTTCGCCTGGGGGACTTCGCTGGATACCTTCCAGAAGGACGGCATCAATAACGTGTTTGCTTATCAGGCGGAGGCTCAGGAAGGCGGTTATGTGCTGGGCGTGCTGGCGGCTTCCATGAGTAAATCCGGCGTGCTGGGCGTATGCGGTCCGGTGGAGGCGGGCGATGCCAAGCTGTTTGTGGATGGCTTCGTTGCCGGCGCCAAAGCCACCAAAGAGGGCATCAAGGTTGCAGTGACCTATACCGGCTCGTTCTCCGATGTCTCGCTGATGGCTGCCGCCGCTGAAACGCACATGGCTGCCGGCGCAGATATTCTCACCGGTTCTTCGCAATCGGTTGTCGGCGCCATCGGCGTTGCCAAAGAGAAAGGCGGCTACTGGATGGGCACGCAATGGGATCAGACCAGCCTTGCCCCAGAGACTGTCGCCGCCAGCCAGGTGTATGACTGGAGCGGCATCATCGAGGACATGATCGCTAGCCGCAAGGCGGGCGTGCTGGGCGGCAAGTCCTACACGCTGACCTTCAAGAACAAGGGGCTGACCATTGTCTATAACCCCAAGATTGAAGTGCCGGCTGAGGCGAAAGCCGCCGCCGAAGCTGCCATCAAGGGCATCATGGATGGGACGATTGACCCATTGAAAGGTCCCAAACCGCAGCAATAAGTTTCAGACAGCGGGTGTTTCCCGGCGCATCCATACCGCCGGGAAACACCTCGACAGATGTTTGTCATTTTGATGATAGAAAGGGTCTGACCCATGACCAATCTTCTGCCCACCGGACTGCCGCGTATTGAGCATCTGCAAATGCTTGGTATTGTCAAGCGTTTTCCGGGCGTGCTGGCAAACGATCACGTGGATTTTGACGTGCGCTCGGGCGAGATTCACACCCTGCTGGGCGAGAACGGCGCCGGCAAAAGCACCTTGATGCGCCAGCTTTACGGCTTGTACCGTCCGGATGAGGGCAGGATTCTCATTGACGGCGTTGAACAACATTTCCATTCGCCCCAGGATGCCATTGCCGCCGGTATCGGCATGATCCATCAGCATTTTATGCTGGTGCCGACGCTTACGGTGGTGGAAAATGTGGCGCTGGGGTTGAAATCCTCGCGCGGTCCGCTCTTGGACCTGGATAAAGTGGAAAAGCGCGTGGTGGAGCTGGCGGATAAATACGGGCTGAAGGTGGACCCGCGCGCCTACATCTGGCAGTTAGCCGTAGGCGAGCAGCAGCGCGTGGAAATCCTCAAGGCGCTGTACCGCGGCGCGGCGCTGCTCATTCTGGATGAACCGACCGCAGTGCTGACGCCGCAGGAAGTGGAGGAGCTGTTTGCCGTCCTGCGCCAGATGGCAAACGATGGACACGCGCTGATCTTCATTTCGCACAAACTGCACGAGGTGCTGGCGATCAGCACGCGCATCACCGTGCTGCGCGATGGGCGTGTGGTTGGCGAGCGCCCTAACAAGAATGTCACCAAAACCGAGCTGGCGACCATGATGGTCGGACGGCCGGTGATCCTGCAATACGACCGCGTCGAACAGCAGCCTGGACCGGTGCGGCTGAGCATTCAGGATTTATACGTGCGCGGCGACCGCGGCGGGGATGCGGTCAAGGGCATCTCGCTGGATGTACATGCCGGCGAGATCGTCGGGCTGGCGGGCGTTTCCGGTAACGGTCAACGCGAGCTGGCGCAGGCGCTGGCGGGCTTGCGTCCGGCGCGGCAGGGGCGCATCCTGCTGGATGGCAGGGATGTCACCCATGCCAGCCCCAGCGAACGCATCGCTGCCGGGCAGTCCTACATCCCCGAAGAGCGGATGCGCGACGGCGCCATCAAGGACTTCAGCGTTGCCGATAACTATATTCTGGAAGATCACGGCAAGCCGCCCTTTGCCCGCCAGATTTTCCTCAACTTCCGCGAAATTGAACATCAAACCCGGCGGGCAGTGGAAGCCTATGCAGTAAAAACCCCCAGCCTGAACACCCCTTTGAAAAATCTCTCCGGCGGAAACATTCAAAAGCTGATTCTGGCGCGCGAACTTTCGCGCACTCCCAAAGTGCTGATCGCCTCCCAGCCGACGCGCGGGGTGGACATCGGCGCCACCGAATACATTCACCGCCGCCTGCTGCAGCAGCGGCAGGAAGGTACTGCCATTCTGCTGATTTCCGAAGATTTGGACGAAATCCGCGCCCTTTCTGACCGCATCGCCGTCATGTACGAAGGGCAGATTGTCGGCATCGTGGACGGGCGCACTGCCACCACCGAACAGCTCGGCTTAATGATGGCGGGGGTGCGGGAAAAAGCCGGCGCGGTGTAACCCGCAGTTGTGCCGAATCTGCGGCGCTCAAGGCAGACCGACTGATCAGTGCATTTGTGTTGCCTTTGGGCGCAGGATATTGCGTTTCCAGAAATTTAGAATAACGGCGAATAGTTCGTTCTCCACTTCTTGCAAATTGTTGGGGTCTGAGCCAAAGGGATAGTACATGGCTTTATCTCCCCAAGTGTACCAAGGCTGCCAGCGCGCTTCCCAAACCCAGAGGGCGTAATTGAAACCTTGCTGCTCAAAAAAATCCATTTGGTCGCTCAGAAACTGAGCTGCGTTCGGCGCCCAGCGCACAACGCCAAATTCGTTCACCGCCAAGCGGGCATGATGCGCTTGCTGGAACTGCAAAAGAGGGGTAAGCTCATTCATTAAGTGCTGGCGGTCAAATCTCTCTAACTGACCATCCCAATCCAAGTCAAACGAACCTGGATAGGAAAAACCATCTTCAGGGGATTGATGAGTATAGACAAAAGGTGCATATTGATGAACAGCGTAAACGAGGCAATACGCCGAAATAGGCTGCAGATAGGGCAGCCATGCCACAGAACTGCTTCCCAAGTTGCCAACCAGAATCGGCGTGCGGCTGTCCACGTTGCGGATAGCTTCGACCATGCGTGGGTAGAATACGTTCCAGTCGTATAATGTATTAGCATAGTGGGGGTAGAACTGGCTGGGGTTATAAAGGTTGAAAAGCACCTCGTTGGCGTTCGGTTCTACCATCAGGTCATAGCCTGCCACGTGCGGCAAATGCCGATACTGTTCGGCGGTATAGCGCCACATCTCCACCCAAGCGTTTTGCGCTTCGGGGTCGCTCCAGAGGGTTTCAATCAACAGGCTGGGGTCATACCAGACGCCTGCCCCATCACGGTAAAAGGTGAAATCGCTCCGCCCGGGACCGCTGCGAAAAGAGATCACTGCAAACAAATTGGCGCGGGCAGCCATTTCCAACAGATGAGAAAGATGCGCCTGTGCTTGTTCATCCAACGAGTAAGGCGGACGTTCGCTAAAAATGCCGGGGATAGAGAGATTGACGTAATTCGCACCCAACGCTGCCAGACGGTCAAAGTCCTGCTGCGTATAGGGAGGTCCAATATAACCGTTTCCCAGAAGCTCTTCCCCATCCAGCGCTGGAACGCGAATGCGCTGCCATATATTTGCGCCGCGCAGTTGGGTTGTTGCCGTCCAGAGTGAACATTTATCCCAATCTTGAGCGGTTGCGGCGGAGGAGCTTGCTGAAAGCAGCGGCAAGGAGGGAGCAGGAGAGCGCACAATGGCTGCCGGCGTGACCGTCTCATCTGATGACGGGGGCGTCGAAGCAGCCGGGATGCAGGCAGTCAGCGCTGCCGCAAGAACCCACAACATTCCAATTAAAAATGCAAAAATGTTTTGCCGCATGTGTTTCCTCGCTGCTATCCACGCTAGTAAATGTGTCTACCCGCCGCCTATCTCAAACCACCCTAAAGCCAACCTTTTCATACAGCCAAGTATATTATAAGTGTAAAGCAAAACTTCGGCAACTCAATTGCGGAGGACATTCATGCAGGAATTGGAAGCTATTGCGCGTTTGAAACAAGGCGATATCAGCGGTTTAGAGTCTCTGGTGAGAATTTATCAGGTGAAAGCGTTGCGTGTGGCTTATCTGATTATCCGAGATTACGATTTAGCTGAAGATGTCGTTCAAGATGCTTTCTTAAGGGCATATGAGCGAATTCATCAGTTCGATGTGAATCGCCCGTTCGGTCCATGGTTTTTTCGGATTGTGGTGAACATTGCTAAGCGCATGGCTGTTCAGCGAGAACGGCACATTACATTCAACAGTGTGAATGCTGATGAAAAGATCGCTTTTGATGAGATATTGGCTGATTTAAGCTCTCCCGAAGTCATGTTAGAGCAACATGACTTGCAACACAGGGTTTGGACAGCGCTGGGGAGACTTCCACCCTCACAACGAGCGGTGATTATTCAACGCTATTACTTGAATATGAATGAGAAAGACATTGCTGCCTGCGCTGGTGTGTTGCTTGGCACGCTTAAGTGGCAGCTACACACTGCCCGTGAACGGTTGCGTGCCTGGCTCAATCAACCATAGCCTATGGTGATTCAAACAACCTATCTGAAAGGAGATTGAACTATGGAGAATCGAGAATTGCGACAAATTTTACATCAGATTGCAGTGCAGGCTGTGCCATCAAACTGCGACGTGTGGCCTGTGCTGCGGGAGCGTCTACTCGCTCAGCCTCATTGCAAATCGCGGGTACGGCTGCTTCCTGTCACTCGTTTAGCCTGGCTGGGATTTGCCCTTGTCGTTTTATTCGTCTTTGGCACAACAGCCTATGCTGCTGGGCTTTGGTTTCAGCGCCTATTTGAGAAAGATGAACGATTGCAGCACATTGACTTGAGCTTAAGGCAGTCCCTTAATTTGAGTCAAACGGTCGAGGATGTGACTGTTGCAGTGGAATGGACTTATGCTGATGCCGACTGGGTGTTGGTTGGATATACGATCCGCACATCCGATGGCAAACGCTTTGATCCATACCATGAGACATTGACAGAAAAGGCGGGTATTGCCTTGCCATGGCAAGGTACTTACGGCGTGACGGGACAGTCTGATGTTCTGAAAGTAACCCTGCCTGCAGGTGAAGGTGATTATGTCGCCATCTTCGACAATGTGTCAGCATCCCAGTTGCTTGATGTGCGCTTTGAGGTGTATGCACAAGAGATCGTCCTACCCTCCACACAGACTGTTCAACCTGCCGTGGAAACCACACAGACAGCAGTAACATTGGCTCCTACACCTGTCGGGAGAACCGTCGGTCCGTTTACCTTTGACTTCCATATTCCTGCTACTTCATCAAGCCAACACCGTTAGTTGTGTCTGGTAAGTTATTGCGGAGGGCTGAAGAGTAGCTTCAGCCCTCTTTGCTACTGGAGTGATGCGGGCGGTTGTGTATGTCGAAAGCCCCAAAGCGGCTGATCGGCAGAACGCAAATGCCCGCTTATTGTATAATTATAAGTACTTTCAACCCGCGAAAGTTTGCGCCTCGCAAGCGGCACCCAGCCGCTGAAGGGGAACTTTTTCCCTGCCTGCGGCGTTTCTTTATCAAACCGCTTTCAAGGCGGCGCTGTACTGCTTGCTGTACTGCTTAACGAAAACCTCTTTTTTGGCAGGTGACCCCTATGGCTCAAAAATTTGTCCCTCTGTTCTGGTTTTCCGCTTCTCTGATGTTGGGCGCTTTGCTGGCGGCATGCGCCGGACAGCCTTCCGCCACCCCGTCGCCCCCGCCCGAAGCGCAGCCCACCCCAGCCCCAGAAGACTTATCCCCTCTGCTGACAGCGCCGCAAGCGCCCGCCCCGCTGGCAGAGCTGACCAAACCCGCCGCCGGCGAGGAAGCCGCCCTGAAGGACGAGATCGAAATCCAGTTCGACCAGCCGATGGATGCGGCAAGCGTGGAAACCGCCTTCCGCATCAGCGCTGCCCAGGGCGCGGCGGTCACAGGCAAATTCCGCTGGCTGGACAGCCGCAAACTGCGCTTCCAGCCCGCTCAGCCCCTGCAGCCCGCCGCAGAGTACACCATCACCATCGAGACTACTGCCGCTGCACAGAGCGGCGTAAAGCTGGATGCTCCGCTCACCTTTCGCTTCCGCACGGTGACGCCCCTGCAGGCGGCGCAGGTCTTTCCCGCGGATGGCAGCGATCAGGTACAGACCAGCACGCAGATCACCGTCATCTTCAACCGTCCGGTGGTAGCGCTGGGCATTCAGGAAGAACAGGCAGACCTGCCCCAGCCTCTGACGTTTGACCCGCCGGTGAGCGGCACGGGGGACTGGGTGAACACCTCCGTCTATGTCTTCCAGGCCGAAAAACCTCTGCGAACCGGCACACAATACACCGTGACCATCCGCAAGGGGCTGACCGACTCCACCGGCAGCGCCGACAGTGCCATGCCCCAGGATTTCCAGTGGAAGTTCACCACCCTGCCGCCGCAGGTGGCAGAGGTGCAGATCGGCAAAGATACGGTCGCTATGCAAAACCCCTACAAACCGGTCCATATCTCGATTACACCGAAGCTCTCCGTCACCTTCCGCCAGCCGATGGACAAAACCAGCGTTGAAAAAGCCCTGCGGCTGTTCACGGAAACTGAAACTATCCCGCTGGGGCGCTTCCAGTGGGATAAGGACGCTAAAAAGGTCACCTTTGCGCCGCTCAGCTATCTGCGGCTGGGGACGGATTACGCCCTGCAAATCCGTCCAGAAGCCAGCGCAGCGGACGGCGGCGCGCTGGGAGAACAGCTCAATTTTGTCTTTCAGACGATCAGCGCTCCAGAAATCCGCTATGCCGGACCGTGCAACGGCAGCCTGGATGCCGGCGATACCTGTTTCAAAATCGGCTTTGCCACGCCGATGGATACCAAATCGCTCGCCAACCGGGTGATTTTCTCCCCCGCGCTGGAAGACGCAGAAAACTGGTATTACAACGACTATAACCAAGAAGCCGTCTGGTGGGGCTTGAAAACCTCTACCCGCTACACTGTGCGCATCCTGCCGGGCATGCGCGATATTTACGGCAACGCCATCAATCAACCAATGACGGTCAGTTTCCTCACCGCGCCCATGCCGGCGGCGATCACCCTGCGTATGCCCGATTCGCCGATCTACCGCGTCGGCGCGCCGCAGGAGTTCTTTGTAACTTACACCAATATCCAGCAGGCGACGTTTGAAATTTACCGCGTCTCCGAAATGAATTTCATCACCTTCGCCGGCAGGTATGGAGACCAGCAACAATACTCCCCGGCGGAAAGTGCGCTGGTCTGGCGCTATGTTGAACAGAGCCAGGCGGCGCTGGATGAGACAGTGACCAAAGCCATCTCCTTCAGCGGCGCGGATGGCAGCCCCCTGCCGCCCGGCTATTACTTTTTGGGCATGGACAGCCCGCAGGTGACCTTCCCCAGCAAGGGCAGGTTTCTTGAAGGGCGGTTTTTTATGGTCGCTTCCGCCAACCTGACCCTCAAACTCTCCAGCGGCGACGGCTTGCTCTGGGTCACCGATTTCACCTCCGGCAAGCCGCTGGCGGATACAGCGGTTAAAGTGGTGAATAGCAATGACGAAACCATCATCAAAGGAAAAACCGACGGAGACGGTTTGTTTAAGTTCGACCTGCCCAAAGCAGACTCGCAGAACGACCGCGGCTACTTCGCCATTGCCGAAGACAGCGGCGGACGCTTCGGTTTTGCCAGTTCCTACTGGTGGAGCGGCGTTTCGCCGAAAGATTTCGGCATCTGGGCATCCTATTACATCCGTCCCATCCAGAAAACGGCTTACCTTTATACCGACCGACCGCTCTACCGCCCCGGGCAGACGGTCTATTTCAAAGGCATCGTCCGCCTCGACCGCGATCTGGCTTACCGCCTGCCGGAGAAAAACCAGATTGAGGTGATCTTTTACAACTACGACTTGGAGGAAGTCTTCCGCCAGACCCTGCCGCTTTCGCCGTTCGGTTCGTTCAACGGCAGTTTCCTGCTGGATGAAAACGCCGCGCTGGGCGGCTACGCCATTCAGGCGAAATTCCCCGGTGAAGAGGACGTCATCGGCTATCTGTACTTCACGGTCGCCGAATACCGCAAGCCGGAGTTCGTCGTCACGCTGGATGTCGAGCCGCAGAACGTTCTGTTCGGCGGCGAGGTGCGCGCCCGCATCTCGGCGCAGTACTACGCCGGCGGCGGGTTGAGCGGCGCCGAAGTGCAGTGGGCGCTGCGCTCCAGCCCGGATTACTTCTCGCCCGGCGGCAATCTGGCTGGTTACAGCTTCTATGATGACACCGATCTGCCCCCCGAAGTCGAACAGCGGGAGCGCAAGACGCGCACCCTCAGCGAGGGCAGCGGCGTGACCGATGAGAACGGCGAGCTGACCCTCACCCTGCCGGTGGATGTCTATACCGCCAGTCCCGGCCGCCGCCTGACGCTGGAAGTCACCGTGACCGATGTTGCCGGCACTTCAGTCAGCAGTACGGCACAGCTCAGCGCGCACCGCAGCACCGTTTATGCCGGCGTGCGCCCAGCGAACTATGTCGGCAGAGCCGGCGAAGAACAACAGTTCGACCTGATTGCCGTCAACTGGGAGGGACAGGCGGTTGCCGGACAGAAGCTGAACGTGGTCATCAGCCGCCGCGAGTGGTACAGCGTCCAGCAGCAGGATGCCCAAGGCGTCCTGCGCTGGGTGTCTTCGGTCAAGGATACGCCGCTGGCGGAGTTTTCCGATGTGGTCACCGATAGCGAAGGTAAAGCCTCCGTGCGCTTCACCCCGCCGCAGGGCGGCGTCTACCGCGCCCGCGTCACTGCCGTTGACCCGCAGGGTCACACCGCCAGCGCCACCGCTTACCTGTGGGTTTCCGGTAAAGAGTACGTCCCCTGGCAGCAGAGCAATGACCGCACCTTCCGCATGGTCGCCGACCGGGATGAGTACAAACCCGGCGATACCGCCGAACTCCTGCTGGCTTCGCCCTTTCAAGGGGAAGTCTATGCGCTGGTGACGGTCGAGCGCGGGCTGATCCGCAGTCAAAAAGTGATCAAACTGACCGGCAACAGTGAGCTTTACCGCCTGCCTATCACCGCGGATATGGCGCCGCTGGTTTATGTCTCGGCGCTGGTGATCAAAGGAGTGGATGAAACCAATCCACGCCCGGATTTCAAGATGGCGATCGCCAGCCTCAACGTATCCACCGAAAAGCAGCAGCTGCGCGTGGAAGTCCAGCCCGACCGCAAGCAAGCCGCCCCCGGCGAACAGGTCACCTATACCGTGCAGGTGAGCGATCTGGAAGGCAAGCCGGTGCAGGCGGAGGTTTCGCTCAGTCTGGCAGACCTGGCGGTGCTGGCATTGAGCGATCCCAATTCCATCCCGATACTGGATCACTTCTACGCCCGGCGCGGATTGAGCGTTGCCACGTCTTTGTCGTTGAGCAGAAATATTGAGGAGTTCAATGCTCAAATGGCTGCCATGGTGGCTGAGGGCAAAGCCGCCGGCAGCGGCGGCGGCAAGGGCGGCGGTATCCCCGGCGTGCCGGAGGTGCGCCAGAAGTTTGTGGATACCGCCTACTGGCGCGCCGATCTGACGACCGATGAAAATGGCAGCGCCGCGGTCACCCTGACCCTGCCGGATAACCTGACTACTTGGCGCATGGATGCCCGCGCCGTCACCAAAGATACGCGCGTCGGTCAAACGACGGTGGACTTGCTCAGTACCAAGCCCCTGCTGGTGCGCCCGCAGACGCCGCGTTTCTTTGTCGCCGGCGACCGCGCCGTGCTGGGCGCAGGTATCAACAACAACAGCGGGGAGAACCTGACGGTTGAAGTCACGCTGGCAGAAGCCAAAGGGCTGAAGGTCAACAGCCCGCTGACCCAGACGGTGCGCATCCCTGCCGGCAAACAGGCGTATGTGAGCTGGGAATGCGAAGTGCTGGCGGATGCGCAGCGGGTGGACCTGGTCTTCAGCGCCAAAGGCGGCGCCTATAGCGATGCCAGCCGTCCCACGCTCGGCACGCTGGAGGGGCAGGGCATCCCGGTCTATCGCTACGAAGCGCCCGAAACGGTCAGCACCTCCGGCGATCTGGCGGAAGCCGGCGCCCGCAGCGAGGGCATCCGCCTGCCGGCGCAGATGGATGTCAAAGAAGGTCAGCTTGAGGTGGTTATGGAGCCTTCGCTGGCGGCAGGCATGCGCGCTGGACTGGATTATCTCAAACATTATCCCTATGAATGCGTTGAGCAGACCGCCTCGCGCCTGCTGGCAAACGTACTCACCCGCCGTGCCATACAGGCGGCGGGCGTGGAAAACGCCGAACTGACCGAAAACCTGAAAACACAGGTCAATACCGCTTTGCAACGTCTCTACAACCAGCAGAACAGTGATGGCGGCTGGGGCTGGTGGGGCGGCGGGGTGAGCAGTCCGCTGACCACCGCTTATGCGGTTCTTGGGCTGGTGGAAGCGCAGGAGGCTGATTACACGGTTGATCGCGAAGTGCTTAATCGGGCGCTGGATTATCTGGATGGACAGGCAGATCGATTGATGGCAGACCGCGCCGGCTATGCGCGCGGCGGGCGCAACACGCTGGCGTTTGTCCTTTATGTCCTTCAGCGCGGCGGGCGTCCGGATGTCAGCCTGACTACCCGCCTGTATGATGACTGGCAGTCGCTTGCGCTGTATGCCCGTGCCTTTCTGGCGCGCACCCTGTACGATGTAGACCCAGCCGACAGCCGCCTGAAAAACCTGACCAGCCACTTGGTGGATTCTGCCAGCCTTTCCGCCGCCGGCGCTCACTGGGAAGAGCCGCAGAGCGACCGCTGGAACTGGAATACTGATGCCCGCACCACTGCCATCGTACTGGGAACGCTGATCCATATTGACCCGCAAAACGCGCTCAATGTCAGCGCTGTGCGCTGGCTGATGCGCAACCGTGTGGATGGTCACTGGCGCAGTACCCAGGAAACCGCCTGGACGCTGATGGCGCTGACCGATTGGATGATCCAGAGCGGCGAAATGCAGGCAAATTATGCCTATGCCGTGGCGCTGAACGGCGAGGAGCTGGGCAGGTGGCAGGTTACCCCCGCTGCGCTGGAAGAGACGCAAACGCTGCGCGTGGAAGTGGCAAAACTGCTCAAAGATGCCACCAACCGCCTGGTGGTGGCGCGCAGTGAGGGCGCTGGACATCTCTATTACACCGCTAATCTCAAGGTCTATTTGCCTGTCCCGCAAATCAAAGCCCTCGATCAGGGTATTATCCTGACCCGCCGCTATTACGCGCTCAACGACAATCGCACGCCCATTACCGCCGCCCGGCAGGGCGATCTGGTACGCGTGCGGCTGACCGTCGTCGTGCCGCAAAGCGTGCACTACCTGCTGGTCGAAGACCCCCTGCCCGCCGGTTTGGAGGCAGTGGACACCTCGCTCAAGACCAGCCCGCAGGGGTACGTCCCGGAAGCTCAGGACTGGCAGAGGATGGACGGGCTGGGCTGGGGCTGGTGGCATTTCAACCATGTGGAACTGCGCGATGAAAAGGTTGTCCTCTCGGCGGATTATCTGCCCGCCGGCAGTTACACCTACACCTATCTGGCGCGCGCCAGCACGGTCGGCACCTTTCAGGTCATCCCGCCCACCGCACAGGAGTTTTACTTCCCGGATGTCTATGGGCGCGGCGAAGGCAGTCTGTTTGAAGTCAAGCCGTAGGTTGAAGCTTCCGCTGCCGCCGGGCGAAAACATGCCCAACAAGGTTTTGTAGCGCAAGTTTGTAACTTGCGCACCTGCAGCGCGGCTTGAGTTTCCGGGGCAGGGCGGGCAAGATGAAATCTTGCCCTACAAGAGGTTTTGCGGCGCAAGTTTGTAACTTGCGCACCTATCGAGCAGCTTGGGTTTCGGGGCAGGGCGGGCAAGATAAAATCTTGCCCTACAAGAGGTTTTGCGGCGCAAGTTTGTAACTTGCGCACCATGGCGCGGCTCGGTTTTCCGGGCAAAGCGGGCAAGTTGAAAACTTGCCCTACAAGAGGTTTTGCGGCGCAAGTCTTAATTTACGCAGACGGGCATGGCAGGTTGCGCCAACGGCAAACGTCCGCTCAGGCGACCTTTTCGGTTGCCGCCTCCAGGAAAATCTGCTCGCTGCCGTCATCGTAGGCGAAGAGTTCGGCGTAGCGTCCCCAGTGGATCAGCGTATCCAGTTGTTTTTCGGCTTCGTCCGGAGGGAATTCCAGTTCCAGCGCCATTTGTACAATATCCCACTTCAGGGAGTGTTTTTCAGCCCGCTGGAGCATGTTCATCAGCCAGCGCACCAGCGGCAGGCGGCGGATGCGCGTAGCAAAAATCTCTTTGCGCGCCAGGATGCTCGCCTCTGCAAAGGTCTCGCCCAGCGGGGTCAGGCGGATGTCGCCCTTGGCGATGGTAGCGAATCCCAGCAGTTCTGCCGTCTCGGTTAGCGCCAGCACGGTATCCGAATCCAGCGAAAGCTCTTCCGGCAAGCGGTAAATATCCGCTTCGTAATTGGGCTTTTCTGCCAGATGTTCCAGCAAGCCTGCCAGCGTGGGGATCGAAACATCCGGCAGGCGGCGGGTGAAGCCAAACTGACCGGGCTCCGAACCGAGTTCCTCGATTTCCGGGCGGGTTTGTCCGGCAAGCAGGGCGTAGAGCTGGTCCACTTTTTCGCGAAAATCTTCCGCATGGCGCAGACGCGGATACGGCAGGTCAATTTTGAGATCGGCGATTATGCGTCCGGGGTCTTTATCCATGACCACAATACGGTCTGCCAGTTGGACGGCTTCTTCGATATTGTGGCTGACCATCAAAATCGCTTTGGTGGGGATTTTGCCGCTCGTCCACAACTCTAACAGCTCGTTGCGCAACGTCTCTGCGCTGAGCACGTCCAGCGCGGAGAAGGGTTCATCCAGACAGAGCAGCTCCGGCTCTACCGCCATCGCTCGCGCAAAGCCCACTTTTTGGCGCATCCCGCCGGAAAGCTCGCGTGGGTAAGCGTTCTCGAATCCGTCCAGACCGACGCGGTCAATCAAATCCATTGCCCGCGTCATGCGCAATGCCGGCGGTAGGTTGCGCGCTTTGAGAGCAAGCTCCACGTTCTCAAAGACTGTCAGCCATGGGAAAAGGGCAAAAGTCTGAAAGACAATGGTTGCGTAGGGGTTGACGCCGTTCAGCGGCTGACCGCGGTAGAGCACCTGTCCTTCAGAAGGGCGCTGCAAACCGGTCAGGATGCGCAGCAGCGTGCTTTTGCCGCACCCGGAAGGTCCAACCAGCGCGACGAATTCCCCTTCCTGAACAGTGAGGTTGACATCCTGTACGGCGGTGAACATGCGTGCACCGCTGGTGTAATTCTGATAAATATGGCGTAATTCGAGCAGCTTTGTTCCGTTTCCCATAGGACTACTCCATGCGGTATTTATCTTCTGCGATACGGTACAGTCGCCGCCAGATCAGGCGGTTAATCAGCACCACAGTCACTACCATCGTTAAGGTAGCAGCCAGCAAGAGGGGATAATTGCCTGCGGCGGTGGAGCGCGAGATGAGCGCTCCGATGCCGGTGGTGGTCAGGGTTTGCTTGCCGAATTCCACGTATTCGGCGACGATGCTGGCGTTCCACGCCCCGCCGCTGGCAGTAATGGCGCCGGTGATCAGGTAAGGGAAGAGCGCCGGCAGGATCAGCGTGCGCCAGCGCGCCCAGCCCTTCAGCCCAAGCAGCGCCGTGGTGTATTTCAAATCCTGCGGGATGGCACTGGCGCCGGCAATGATATTGAACAGCAGATACCACTGCGTCCCCATCAACATCAAAAAGACCGCCGCCACATTCAACCCGCCAACCAGATGGATCACCAACAACAGAAAGACAGGAAAAATTGCCGTAGCCGGTATGGAGGCAATCACCTGCACCACAGGCTGCAACACCGCTGCAACACGGCGGTTGGTGCCGATTGCCACGCCAATCGGTATCGTCCATGCCAGCGCAAGCGTCAGGGCAACCAGCACCCGCACCAGCGTCGCCAGCACGCCGAGCGCAATCTCTCCCCATTCTGCCAGGGAGACTGAGACCAACAGGTGAAACGCCCGCGCACCGCCGTATACAATCCCCAGCCCCAGCAGCGTATAGAGAGCCAGCATTCCCCAGTCTATTTTCCGGCGCGTCTTTTCCTCTTCAGCCTGTGCAGGAAAACGGCTGATCACCCAACTATCCAACCGGTCGCTCAGTCTTCCAAACGTCTGGCGCAGGATGTTCATCAGGGCAGAGCGATGCACCAGATTGTAAAACCACGAGGTGGGCGGTTCATCGCTTTCCACCATTTCCAGCTTGAAACGGTTTGCCCATGCCAGCAGCGGACGCCAGATGAGCTGATCGAGCAGGACGATAGTCACAATCAGCGCGAACAGCCCCCAGGCAATGGCGGTCAGGTTTCCCTCGATGGAAGCTTCGCGCAGGTAGGCGCCCAATCCCGGCAGGCGGAAGTCGCGCTCGCCGATGGTGAACATCTCCGCCGCCATCACAAAGAACCAGCCGCCCGCCCAGGACATCATGCTGTTCCAGAGCAAACCGATCATGCCGAACGGCAATTCCAGACGTTTGAAGCGCAGCCAGTTATTCAAGCGGAAGATGGCGCTGGCTTCGCGCAGTTCTTTGGGAATGGTGGTCAGCGACTGATACCAGCCAAAGGTCATGTTCCACACCTGACTGGTGAAGATGAGAACAATGGAAGCCAGCTCAACGGCGATTTTTTGCGGCAGGATGGCGCTCAGGCTGAGCAGCACTACCGGCAGGAAGGAAAGGATTGGCACACTTTGCAGTACATCCAGCAGGGGCATGAGGAGCGCTTCGGCGCGCCGGTTATACGCGGCGGCTCTGCCGTAAATCAATGTGAAGGTCAGCGAAAGCGCGTACGCCGCCATCATGCGCCCCAGCGAAAGCAGTGTGTACCAGGGCAATGCGCCCGGAGAGAGGGAAATTTGTGGGCCCTGAATCTCCGCCGGCGATCGGAACGCCAACTGCACGCCGAGGTAGAGCAGTGTAGCAATCAACAGCAGGATCACCACATCCCCCCAGGTCATCAGACGCTGTAGCCGTTCTTTGGGCGGAAGCACATTTTGCAGAAGTCCCATGCCGTCTCCTTCTCCGCAAAGATCAACAAATGCCCCCCGCCGATTGCGGGGGGCAGAGTATTTCACCCAGACATGGGCAAACCGCTGCTCGATGGTTCAATCGGCAGGAAGAAAGCGAAAACTCAGAAAATAATCAGCAGAATCCGTCTCGTCCACGGTTACATCAACGAGAAGCAATATACCCTCACCTTGTCGGAATGTCAAGAATTTGGAAAGTCAACTCCCTGTCTTAAAATCTCCATCACTTGCCGAACGGCAAGCGGGAGAGCGGTTTGCAATTCTGGTGAAAGCTGCTCAGAAAAATCGCACACCTGCCGGACTTCAACCGTTACGATAAAAATTTCTTCTGGCAGGTGTGCGCCCGATAAGCGTCCCACTTGCAGCGCCTTTTGAAGCGAAGTGTCGTGGGCGGAGGAGAGATGTCCCGCCTGCAGGTCTGGCAAATCGGACAGCGTGAACACGCTCACGCTGCCGGCAGGCTGTTTGCCGGTCTTGATGGCGTCCACCAAAACCGCGCGGTCATACCCGGTCAGCCGCTCCATCAAGCTCAACCCGCCCACTGCCAGGCAATCCGCTTCCAGCGCGGCGTCGGTCAAGAACGGCTGGACCATTTCCACGACGCGCCAGCCAATGCCATCGTCGCCCAGGATGGGATTACCCAATCCCAGAATAAGGGTGCGCTTTGGCATGAAGGTTGACCTTAACAAAACTGCCTGATGGTCTCTATCATCTCTCCGCGGGCATCGCGGATGGTGACCTCCAGCGGCATCTGCCCCGGCAGAGTATGCGTTGCGCAGCCAAAGCAGGGGTCGTAAGCTCGAAAAGCCATCTCGATGCGGTTGAGCAGCCCTTCGGTAACCTGTCCACGGTGGATCAGGCTCTGGGCGGCTTTACGGGTGGACATCTGAATGGCAGCGTAGTTGTTGGTGGTGCCGACGATCAGGTTCACTTTGGTCAGGATACCGCGCTCGTCTGTCCAGTAATGATGGGTCAGGGTGCCGCGCGGCGCTTCTACGATGCCGACCCCTTCGGTTGGTTTTTCAGACGGCACAATGCGGACATGGTCTGAGGTGATCTCCGGATCGGTTGCCAGTTCCACCCAGCGCTCGGCGGCGTATAACAGTTCGATCAACCGAGCCCAGTGAATGGCTAAACGCTGATGGACGGGCTTGCCGCCCAGCGTGCTGTAAAACCTTTCATATTCTTCCTGCGCCAGCGGGGTTGACATGCCGTCCGCGGCGTTCAGGCGTGAGAGGGGCGTCGCCATATAAACCCCCGAGTCTTTCCCATCCACAAATCCTTTCCAGCCGATTTTCTTCAGATAGGGGAATTTGAGGTAAGTCCAGGGTTCCACGCGTTCGGCAATCCAATCCATATACTCATTGGGAGCGTATTTGCCGATCCGTTCGCCATCCGGAGCAACGACGCTGACTTTGCCATCGTAAAAATTGACCTGATTCTTTTCGTTGACCAGACCGATGGAATACGTCTGATGGGTGTAAAGATCACCCAGAATCAAATCCACATAAGCCTGGTTTCCCAGCACAATGTCGTTGAAAGCCTGCAGGCTGAAGCGGGCAAATTCAATCGCCCAGCGTCCCATCTGTTCAATCTGCTGACGCTGTTCTTCGGTAATACCTTTGGTCAGCCCGCCCGGCACAGATGTGCAGGGATGCACTTTGCGTCCGCCGATCATTTCCACCACCAGGTGTCCGAATTTTCGCGCCTGAATCACCTTTCCGCCGGTTTCCAGCCCCACTTTGTGAATGACGCCAAGGATGTTTCGTTCTGCCACTGGCGCGTCAGGTCCAACGATGAAATCCGGTCCTGCCAGAGCGTAGAAATGAGTGGTATGGTCGGCAAAGAAGAAGGCGCTGTACAGCAGTTCACGCAGCAATTTTGCCGGGCGGGGCGGGTCTACGTGGTACACTGCATCCGCCGCTTTGGCAGCCGCCATGTGATGCGCCTCCGGGCACACGCCGCAAATGCGGTTGGTGAGCAGGGGCATCTCTTCCACCGGGCGGCCGACACAGAATCGTTCAAAGCCGCGCAATTCGGGAATCTGAAAGTAAGTATTGGCGACTTCGCCCTCTTCATCCAGAAAGATCTCGATCTTTCCGTGCCCTTCCAAACGCGTAATCGGGTCTATTGAAATCCGTTGCATGGTGACAACCTCCCTACTCAACCTTCCAGGCAGCTTTTCCCGCCCTTAACAGCGACTTTGCCAGGCTAAAGCGGTAGAACTGTCCCGCCGGGTCGGGAATACCGTCCAGGATGCGGTCAATTTCCTGTGGGTCTTTGCTGTCAATGACCGAAGAAAAAGCCGTTATCAGCCGCGCCCCATAGTCAATCACCCCTTCCGCCGGTCCGTAACAGCCGATGCACGGTGCTGAAGCTTTGGGACACAACGCGGAACAGCCGCTGCGGGTGGCTGGACCGTTGCACGGCAGTCCCTGTTCAAGCAGGCAAAGCTGCGGGTCAATGGTGGTCATTTCCTGAATACGGACAAATTGTTTGATTTTTTTGACGTTGCGGGTGCGCGGGCATTCATCGCACACGGTGGACATTCCGACGCCGATCGTCGCTCCCCGGGCGGGCAGAGAAGCTTTGCCTTGCAGCACAGCTACCAGCAGGTCTATCACCGCGGCAATCTGATGCGATTCGGGGGGACAGCCGGGCATATAGTAATCCACCGCAACCACCTGATCCAGCGTCTTCAGGACGGGGTTGAATGCAGGGATGAAAAGCTCGCCTTCCTGCATGCTGGTTTGGGGTTGGGGGTAAAGTCCTTGCGGGTTTTCGGTGCTCGGTGTGTGATAGACAGTTTCAAAGAGGGATTGGGCAGAGGACAGGTTCGCCAGTCCCGGAATACAGCCTTCACAGGCGCAGGAGCCAAAAGCGACCAGGATTTGCGACTTGCGCCGCAAGAGATGCGCCATCTCCTCGTTTTCTTTGTTGCGCATGCCGCCGTTGAACAGGGTGATCAAAATGGATTGATCGGGCATTGCCTCGACGTCTTTAACTTTGGCATCCATGGCAACAGGCCAGAAAACGATCTCAAAGTTGGCATCAATATCGAGGATTTTTTCGTGGACGTTCAGGACTGCAATCTCGCACCCGCCGCAAGAAGCAGCCCAGTACATGGCAAATTTCGGTTTTTCGCTCATGCGGTCTCCTCCTTCAGTTCGCCCGTCGCTGGAACTTCACTGCCAGCCCAGACCGGCAAGCCCAACGGACCCAGCGCGCGCACTTCTTCGACAAACTTTGTAAAATGTTCCACCAGAAGCCCGCCTTCGGCGGCACTTGCCCAGACCAGCTTCAGCCGCTCCGGCTCGATGCCCAGTTGCGCAAGGGTGCGTCTGAGCAGATTGATGCGCCGCATTGTCTTGTAATTCTGTTCGACGTAATGGCAATCGCCCAGGTGGCATCCCATCACAATGACGCCGTCCGCTCCCGAAGCAAACGCCTTGAGGATAAAAGTGGGGTCCACCCTGCCGCTGCACATGGTGCGGATCAGACGGATGTTGGCAGGATATTTCATCCGTGCGGTGCCAGCCATGTCGGCGGCGCGGAAACTGCACCAGTTGCACACAAAGCCCACTACCATCGGCTCAAAATTTTCCGTCATTGCCTTCCTCCTTCTGAAAATCTTATGCCTCAACGGCTGTGCCGCGTATTTCAAGCGCAAGCAAACCCTCAAGTTGCGCCAGAATCTGCTCGTCGCTAAAGCCGGTGCCGCTGATGGCGCCTGCCGGACAGGCGGCTACGCAGGTGCCGCAACCCTGACAAAGCGCCTTGTTGATTGTGGAGATGCCCCGTTCCTCGATAAATGAGATGGCATTGAAGGGACACAGGTCATTGCAGATACGACAGCCTGAGCATTTTTCCTCGTTTATCGTGGCGCGAATGGGTTCGAGCGCCAGTTGTTTTTGCTGAATGCGTGAGATGACTCGCGCCGCCGCCGATGCCCCATGATTGATGGCGGTGGGAATGTCTTTGGGACCCTGGGCACAGCCGGCGATGAAAATCCCTTCCGTCATCGTTGCCACCGGGTCAATTTTGGGGTGCCGCTCCACCAGCCAGCCGTCTGCACCGCAGGCAATGCCGAAAAGCTGTCCAACGCTTTTAGCATCCCGGCGCGGTTCAATGGCGGCTGCCAGCACGACCATATCTACCGGTATCCGCCGCTGCACCCCTGCCAGCGTGTCATACACCTGCACGATCAATTTGCCTTCCTCTTCCGGGGTGCGCGCTACATCGGTAATCTCGCCCACCTTGCCGCGCACAAAATAGACGCCTTCCTCCAGTACCCGATTGTAGAATTCCTCGTAGGTTTTAGCGGCTGTGCGAATGTCAATGTAGAAGTTATACACCTCGGCGTTGGTGCGCTCTTTGACCAGATGGGCAAACTTCAGGGATTGCATACAGCAGATGGAGGAGCAATAGGGGTTGTAATTCTGATCGCGGCTGCCCACACAATGGACGATGGCGACCGACTGCGGTGTTCTGCCATCGCGGCAGACGATTCTGCCTTCGGTGGGCCCGGATGAGCTGTTCATGCGCTCAAATTCCAGACTGGTGTAGACATCTTTGAGGCGTCCATAGCCGTATTCGGGGATACGGCGGGGGTCGAACAATTCATATCCGGTTGCCAGGACGATGTTGCCAACCTTGACTTCCAGAATCGTATCCTGCTGCTCAAAGTCTATGGCGTGGGTTGGACAGAATTTCTCGCAAGCCCGGCAGGTGCCTTTTTGGAAATAGATGCAGTTCTCGATGTCCATCACAGGGAACTTGGGTTCTGCCTGCGGAAAGGGGACGTAAATCGCTTTGCGCGTTCCCAGCCCGGCTTCAAAGACGGTGTCCACAACCTTCTTGGGACATTTTTCCTGACAGATCAGGCAGCCCGTGCAAAGCTCTTCATTCACCTTGCGGGCTTTTTTGCGGATGGTTACGTTGAAATCTCCCACGTAACCGGATACATTTTCCACTTCGCTCCAGGTCAGCAAGGTGATATTGGGGTGCTGGCTGACGGCTGTCATTTTGGGGGTGAGGATACAGGCGGCGCAGTCCAGGGTGGGGAAGGTCTTGTCGAATTGCGCCATGTGTCCGCCGATGGAAGGTTCACGTTCGACCAGATAGACATGGGAACCCGAATCGGCTATCTCCAGGGCTGCCTGAATGCCGGCGACACCGCCGCCTACTACCAGTGTATTTGGGTTAATCTCCACAATGATTGGCTCTAAAGGCTGGTGCAGCACAACGCGCCGTACGGCGGCATTCACCAATGCTTTGGCTTTCTGGGTGGCAAGCGCCTTATCGGTTGTCACCCAGGAAACCTGTTCGCGGATCGAAGCCATCTCAAACAAATAGGGATTCAATCCGGCGCGCTGGCACGCCCCGCGAAAGGTGGCTTCATGCAAATGCGGCGAACAAGCCGCCACCACCACGCGGGTCAATCCGAGCTCTTTGATATCTTCCTCAATCAGTGTCTGCCCGGGTCCTGAGCACATAAATTTATAATCGCGGCTGACAACCACGTTCGGCAACCGTTCAGCCCATTCGGCGAGCTGCTGCACATCCACAATGCCGGCAATATTGCTGCCACAGTGACAAACATAAACGCCAATTCTTTCGCTCACGTCGCTCTCTCCTTTCCTGACGTTTGAGAAGAACACCTAAAGCGCTTCATAAACCAGTTCGATCAGGTCTTTGACTGCCATACGCCCTTCCAGCGCGGTGGTCTTGACCGCGTCCTGATACATGGTCAGATCTTTGGGACAGGCGACGACAAACACGCTGACGCCCTGTAGCTGCGCTGCCTCGCGGATGCGGTTCTCGCTGGGGCGCTCACGCATTTCGCCTTCTTTCATCCAGATTTGACCGCCGCCAGCGTTACAGCAGAACGAACGTTCGCGGCAGCGCGGCATTTCCACCAGTTCACAGCCGGCGGCGGCGATCACCCGCCGCGGTGCCTCATAGACCTGATTGTAACGTCCCAGATAACACGGATCGTGATAGGTCACTGGATAGCCCAGCTTTTTGGTCAGCTTGAGCCTGCCGGATCGGATCAGCTCATCCAGCACCTGCGCGTAGTGCCATACCGGGCGCCCATCCAGCACTTCTTTGGGATACTCATGGCGCAGGGTGTTGTAGGTATGCGGGTCGGTGGTCACGATGGCGTTGAACTTGCATTTTTTCAGGGCGGCTGAATTTTTCTCGACCAGCATTTCAAACAGCCCTTCTTCGCCCACCCGCCGCACATCATTGCCGGCATTGCGCTCAGCTTCGTAGAGGATGCCGAAATCCAGCCCGGCTTTTTGGAACACAGCCGCAACCAGACGGGTGGTTTCGATAACGGTGGCGTTGAAAGATGCGTAATCGCCGACAAACCAGAGGTAATCTACTTCCTCGCGGCGCGCATCTTTCACCGGCTGGGGCAGGGTTTGCGTCCAGCGGGTACGCGCCCGCTCGGATAGCCCGAAGGAATTGCCATAGCGGCTAAGAGAGACCAGCGCGTTTTGCAAAATCTCATCCACCCGCCCCTCGCTGACCAGATAGCGGCGCAAGTCCACAATCGTATCCAGATGATCTATCAGTACCGGACATTCCTGGACACAGGCGGCGCAGGTGGTGCAGGACCACAGCACCTCATCGCTGATCCACCCGCCTACCAGCGGTTTGCCGTTGCGCCCGTGCGCGTCCAGCGCATCCCGCAGGCTGAGGATGAGCTGTTTGGGGCTGAGCGGGCGTCCTGCGGCGTAAGCCGGACAGGCATCCTGACAGCGCCCGCACTCGGTGCAGGAATCGGCATCCAGCAATTGTTTCCAGGTCAGATTTTCCAAACGGTCAGCGTAAAGGTACTCGTTTTTATCGGTGAGCGGAATAGGCGCCAGTTGTCCCAGCGGGCGCTCCAGCCTTGAAAAGAAGATATTGAGACCGCTGGTCGCCACGTGCAGGAGCGTGCCGGCGGGGGCGGTGATAAAGAGCACCCCGACTGCCAGCAGGTGCAGGATGTAGCTGGTCAGATGTCCGCTTTGCATGGCGGCGGTGGACATGCCGCTGTTGATCCACAGTTGCGCAATCAGCCAGCCGACCGGCGACCAGCCTGCCCAGGCGGGGCGGGTAATCGCCAGCCGAAACGATTCCACGATTGGACCGAGCATGACCACAAGGGTCAGGATGACCAGCGACCAGGTGAATTTGCCGGAGAGGGTTAACCGCTGCGGCTTCTGCACATAGCGCCGATAGGCTGCCATCCCAACGCCCACCAGAAACAGCGGCACAGACAAATCCAGCACCAGTTTGTAGATCAGATAAACGTTGCCGGTCAGAAATCTGAAAACGTGGCTGTGAATGGTCGCCAGTACTGTGCCGAGAAAGAAAACCAGCATAGACCAGAAGATCAGTACATGCATCAGCCCCGGGTAGGTTTGTGAAAGCACCCTCGCTTGAGCCAGATAGTACTGGATCAGCCGTCCAAGCCGCACCAGCGGGCGGTCGGTGCGCCGCAGCGGGCGCCCAATCCGCCGCCAGCGGGAAGCTACGAGCACGAAGCGAACCACCAAAATCAGGGTGGCAAGCCCCAGAAAGGTATAGATGGCTGCTGGTCCCCATGGGGCGGTGATGCCCCAGAAATCAACCCGTTCCGGCATTTATCCTCCTTTTGCTTGCTGCACTTTTTCGCTCAACACTGGAAGCAGGTCGAGCGCATCCACCGTGGCGCCAAAGCGGGCGAGGTTGAAGATCGGCGCGTTCGGGTCGGTATTGATGGCTACAATCATCTCAACATTGCCGAGCGCCTCAACATGTTCCGGTGCGCCGCTGATCCCCAGGGCAAGATAAAGTTTGGGTTTGACTGCCTTGCCAGATTTGCCCACCAGACGGCTGACCGGCAACCAGCCCTGATCTACCACCGGGCGGCTGCCTGCCAGCACCGTATTCAGACTCTCCGCCAGCGCTTGTGCCAGTTCGATATTTTCTTTTTGCTGGATGCCCCGCCCGACCGATACCAGCACATCCAGACGGGTAATGTCCACATCCTCACCAGAAGGCTGAATGATTTGTTTGACGCTCGTCCGTAAACCGGAAAGGTCTGCCGGCGGTTGAGGGGTGATCTTGGGTGATTGGCGGCTTTTCCCTTGTTCGGGTTTGAAAGCGCCGGGCTGCATGGTCACCAGCGCAGTGCCCTCAGGCAGGTCTCCTTCCGCCAGCATCTTGCCGGCAAAGAGCTGGCTGACCCAGCGGAGGACTGCCCCATCGCGAACGATCTTTTGGCAGTGGCTGACCAGCGGCAGCCCAAGCCGCATGGAAAGCCCGCCAGCAGTCTCGCTGCCAATGGTGGTTTCGCCAAATAACATCAGGCGCGGTTTTCTTTCTTCCAGTAAACCCGCCAGCACTTTCCAATATGCCTCGGCAGTAAATGTTTCCAGCAGGGGATGGTCATAATAGAACACTTCGTCCGCCGCCAGCTCCGCTGTCAGCGCTTGCGCCTGATGCCCTAACAGGATGGCAGTGACCTGCGCATCGTTACCCGCCAGCTCGCGTGCTTGCGCTAGAAGGATATAAGAAATATCCAACACCTGCCCCTGAAGATGTTCGATCAAAACGTAAATCTCGCCGCTCATCGCGCTGACCTCCTTACAAAACGCCCTGCTCTTTGAAAATGGCAACTAACTTCTCGGCAATCTGATCGAGATCGCCCTCCAACATGACGGCGTGTCCACTTGCCTGCGGTTGAATCAGACGACTGATGGCGACCCCGCCGCTCAAATCTGCCCCGCCCGCTTCCTGTTCTTCGATTTGGGCGGTTTTCATCGCCTGGCGAATTTTGCTGATCGGAACATAGCGCGGCGGCGTATCGGGGGATTGGATTCCCAACACTGCCGGCAGTTGCACCTCCATTTCGCAGATAATGCCGCCCGGGTATTCTTTGCGTGCCACTGCTTTGCCATCTGTAACAGTAACCCCTGCCACGTAGCCAATATATGGCAAGTCCGCCAGAGCCGCTATCAACGCGCCCAAAGCGCCATCGTGACGGTGGTGTGCCGAGACGCCGGTCAAAATCAGGTCGGGTTTTAATTGGGTGATAAAGGGGAAAAACTGGCGCGCCAGCGAGTGGTTATTGACTTCCCCTTCAAAATCACCGTTGAGCCGGATCAGAAGATCTGCGCCTTTTGCAGCGGCAGTGAACAAGACATCCTCCACGCCTTCCATAGCTGGAGCGACGACGATTACCTCTCCGCCCTGACGTTCTTTCAGCAGAACCGCCTGTTCCAGCGCGAAATCATCAAATTCATTGATGACCCAGTGGGTGTTGTAGGAGTCGAGGCGGGTACCGTCGCGATCCACAATCAGTTCTTCCACCAGGTCGGGGACCATTTGAATCAGAACCAGAGTCTTCATGGTTGAATCCTTTTAGAAATTGCCGGTGTGGTTAGCGAATGGCATCCAGCAGCAGTTCGCTGATGTCTTTGACGGTCAGTTCTTCCGCTTTGCCGGTGGTTTTCACCGCATCTTCAAAGCGCGGGGTTTCGTAGGGACATGCTACCGCCAGGATATTGGCGCCGACGCTGCTGGCTTCCTTGATGCGCCACTCCGAAAGGCGGGTGCGCGCTTTTTCCCAATGGAAACCATCCAGCCACATTCCCCCGCCTCCTCCTCCACAGCAAAGACTGTTCGCTCCGTAATGGGGCATTTCGACCAGCGTTGCTTCTGGAATCGCTGCCAGCAAGGCGCGCGGCGCTTCATAAATTTTGTTCACCCGCCCAAGATAACACGCATCGTGATACGTGATGGTACTGCCGAGCGGTTTGCGCAACAATGGCTGAAGCGCCTCCAGCCGTTCTGCCAGAAACTCGGTATAGTGTTGGACGGGATAGACAATGCCAAGCCTGGGATACTCGTTTTTCAGTGCGTTATAGGCGTGAGGGTCGGTAGTGATGATTTTGTTGAAGCGGTATTTTTTCAGAACCCTGCCGTTTTTTTCAGCCAGCATCTCGAATAATCCCTGTTCGCCCGCCAGCCGCTGCGAGTCGCCGTCGCTGTACTCTTCATTGCCCAGTATGGCAAAGTTTACCCCCAGCAGATGGAGCAGTTCCGCCAGCGCGCGGGTGGCTGCCTGTACGCGGGGATGGTACGAGGCGTAATCGCCGACATACCAGAGGATATCGGTTTCGCTTCTGCCGTTGCCCAGCAGCGGCACACGATCTTCCATCCCTCGCATCCAATCCGTCCGCTTGCGCGGCGACTCGCCCAGCGGGTTGCCGTAGCGTTGGGTGCTTTCCAGAGCCTTTTTAAGCTCTTCCGGCACCCGCCCCTCCATCAGCAGTTCTTCTTTCGTGCGGGTCATCAAACCTGTGGTGACTGGAATCTGCGCCGGGCATACGGCGGTGCAGGCAGAACAGGCAACGCAGAACCAGACCGAATCGGATGACAGAACGCGCGGATAAATCTCAGCGCGCAAAGCTGAGATGATTTTGCTGGGGGGGAAGTCCATTAAGTAACCAACCGGGCAAATGCTGCTGCAATCTCCACACTGGATACAGCTCTTCAGCTTCTCTTCCGTGCGGATGAGCGGAGGCGCTTCCTGTGTGACCATTTCCACCATCGTGACCTCCTCAATTCCCACTTGCTGAATTATTCTGTCAATTTGGAGAAAATTACTTTTTTATTGTATAAACAACTTCGCCGGGATAAAAGGATAAAACTTCACGCCCGAATGTGACAAATGTCACTTTTTGTCATTTTTTGATCGTGATAAATATCACAATTTATCATAATATATTTTATGATATTTGTAACATATTTTGGACGAATGACAACATCCTCTTGGTTTCTCATTCTCAAGCGCTGGGGATGCGATCGCAAAGTTTGAGCAAACTTTCTCCAGCCTTATCGTTCGGAAAACTGCTTGACTTTTCCAAAATGATCATTATAATAGAGATTACTAGAACAAAATTTCGATATTCCGGCAGATTCCTGCGCCATTGGATGCCGGAAAGTGCAGGGAAAATCAATGAGCAAATCTCTAAAGGTACGACCAGAGTCAGGGGTACTTCATCTCGCCGCCGTCTGTCCCGCCACCCGGGCGCTTGGTCCGGGTTTGCGCGCGGTGGTCTGGGTGCAGGGCTGTCCGTTCCGCTGTGCGGGGTGTATCGCTCCGCAATGGCTTTCCTTCGACCGCCCCGCCCGGCGGGTAAAGCCGGAGGCGCTGGTGGAAGAACTCCTCGCCGATCCGCAGATCAGCGGTTTGACCTTTTCCGGCGGCGAGCCGTTTATGCAGGCGCGCGGGCTGGCGAGGTTAGCCAAGCTGGCGCGGCAAAAGCGCGATCTCAATATCATTTGTTTTACCGGCTACCGCCTTGAACAGCTCATCCGCAAGCCGCCCGAAAGCGGCGTGTTTGACCTGTTGGATGAAATTGATGTTTTGATTGACGGACCTTACATCGCCGCGCGCAACGATGGGCGCGGGCTGCGCGGCAGTGACAATCAGCGCATCATTCACCTGACCAGCCGGCTGGCGGGTTTCGACTTCCACAACCAGCCCCGCCGGGTGGAAATTCAGGTGATGAATGGGCAGATGATGGTGGCCGGCATCCCGCCGGTGGATGTTTTGCAGGGATTGGAGAATGCCCTGCCTGCGGAGGCGCCGCTGCCGGCTGGGTTGTTTTTTAGGCGGTTGGTGATGAACGATGAGCGGGCATAAGCGTACGACCATCACGATCAGCGAAGCGGAATACCGGCGTTTATGCGAAGCCGATAGACAGTCCCATCTGTTTCAAGAGCAATTGCCCCTCCTGCTGGAAAAAGCTCGCCGGGAAGTGCGCCAATCCCTCTTGGCGGAAGCGCAGCAAAGCCGTCAACGCCAGCACAGTTTTCAGGAATTGCTGGTCACTTTCGATGAGGAGTTTCGGCAAACCGAGAGCGATAACAGCCGCCTATGGCTGGAAACGCAGGAAGCCATCCTGCGGTGTCTGCGCACCGTAGAGGAAACTGCGCAGGAAAACCTGACCTCTTTGCAGGAGGCGCTGAACAGGCAAATGGAGGCGCTGGCGGAAGTTCAGCAGGAGGCAGCAGTAAGGCTGGTCGAGCAGCAGCAGCGGTTGACCGAACTGGAACAGACCAGCGGCTGGATGCTCGCCGATGAGGCGCGCAAGGCGCAAATTGCCCTGCGCTGGTTACAGCACGCCGAGGCGCTCTATCACTTCATCCAAAACCATTATGAGGCGGAACGTTTTGCGCCGGGTCAACTGGAGGCTGCGGCGGCGCGTCTGCGTCAGGCGTATCTCAATTTGGAGGATGGCTTTTGCGAAGCCGTGCTGACAGAGGGTCAGCAAATGTATCGTCACTTATCCGAACTGCGTTTCTCGCTGGAGCAGATGCAGAACGAATGGCTGACCCTGCGCGCTTCGCTGTTGAGCGGCTACCGCTTTTTGCTGGACCTTGCCGAAAAACAGCAATTTGTCCCGGCAGTGGACCTGGAAGGCAACCTCCAGCCGGAAAGGATTGAAGTGGACGCCTGGACCTCCGGCGCTTTGACGCGTTTTATTCAGCAGACCAAGCAAATCCTGAACACCATCGAGGCTGACCCGCCTGATTTGGACTTGCAAACCTTGCGCCGCCTCATGAAAGAAGACCTGCCCGCCCGTGAAAATGAATTATCCGAAGTTGTTTTTCAGGCGCGGCTGGAAGTGCTCAATTCGCAACTGCGGGTCAATATTGCCGACCTGACCGTGCGGGCGCTGCAGGAACAGGGCTTTGTGCCGGTGCAAACCCGTTTTCAGGCGAATGACATGCGCCGGGCGTATCAGGTGCGTCTGGTCAATCTAGAGGGGGCTGAGGTGATTGTCAAGATTGACCCCGACCCGCAGGATTATGGCAGAAACGATTTGCATCTTTTCTCGCGTGACCAGCCCTTGCGCACCGAACATGAATTGTGGCAGAGGGCGCGGGTGATTCAAAACGCTCTGCAGCGGTACGGTCTGGCGCTTGGCGGGATGGTGGAAGTTCCTGCGCATGAACCCGCCGCAGCAATTTCAGCGAAAACGCCCCAGCCGGCGGTGATCCGTCAGGCTGGCAGAACCATTCATCGGGCAAGGCAGCACCATGAGCGTTGAACGCATCGAACAGGCGCTGAACCTTTCCTCTGGACACCGCTTTTATATCCTGTATGGCAGCGGCATCGAAGATGTCTTTATCACGCCGCAGGGGGAAGAGCAAACGATTGAGCGCGTCTTACTGGACTTTCTGAAATCAAAGGGTTTTGAGCGGGTGGCGTTTATTGCCCCGCATAAATCGGTCTATTTTCTGGACGGCGAATCGGAAGAACTGGCTTCTCCGCTCCGTCTTGCCCGTCTTCCCCGTCAGGTGCGCGAAGCGCAGACCGAAATGGTGTACTTGAGCGATGGTCCGCTGGCGGCGCGCATGTTGCTCAAGCCGCGCGGCGGCGATCAGCCCGCGCCGCAGCACGCCGCAATGGGCGACGTCTTTGCGATTCGAATGCTGGATGCTATCCTGCGCGACCAGACGACCTGCCGTTCAGCGGTGGTTTTCGTTCAGGCGGAAACCTATCTGCAATATGTGGATGACCCGCGCACGCTGGCGGGGGTGGTCGGCGAATGGACGCGCCTGCCGGCGGCAAATCCGAATATCTGCCTTTTCCTCTTTTCTGCGGATACGTATGCAGACTTGAGCGAGCTGGCTCAGCGCATTCCTATTCCCGAACTGCGCAGTTTCATCCTGCGCCGGCGCAGTGAGCCTGCGCGTGCGGTGAATCTGGCACAGATCGGCGACCCCACCCGCGGCGAAGTCGGGCGGCTGCTCATTCATCTGGAGCAAAAGCGCGGGCTGCGCCTGCCGCTGGACGAGCGGCAAAAGCTGGCGGACTGGATCGCCGGCGAAGGCGGCAGAGCGCGCCTGTGGCTCAACCGTTTGAGCATCTTTCCGCAGTTTGACCTGCAGCAGGCTCGGCTCAGCGGCTGGTTTTCCGGCGTTCGTCCGGGCGAGCTGTCTATTCAGGAGCGGTTGGACGCGCTGGTGGGTCTGGAGGCGGTCAAACAGCGCATTTTTGAATTAGCTGCCTGGCTGGCAGTGCAAAAAAAGCGCAGCAAAACGAACGTGGACGAGTTTCCTCTTTTGCATTTGATGTTTAGCGGCAATCCCGGCACGGGCAAGACTACCGTTGCCCGCTTGATTGGCGAAATCTATCACGACATTGGCATCCTGCAACGCGGTCATCTGGTGGAAGCGCAGGCGGGTGATCTGGTGGCGGATTATGTCGGCGGCACAAGCATCAAGACCAACCGGCTGGTGGATCAGGCGTTGGACGGTGTTTTGTTTGTAGATGAAGCCTATATGCTCACCGAAGAGGGGCGCGGCGGTTTTGGGCAGGAAGCGCTGGATACGCTCTTGATGCGCATGGAAAACGACCGTCACCGTCTGGTGGTGGTCGTGGCGGGGTACCCTGAAAAGATGGCGCGCTTCCGCCAAGCCAACCCCGGTCTGGCGCGGCGCATCCCGGCGGAAAATGTTTTTGTCTTTGAGGATTATTCCCCTGAACAGCTCTGGCTGATTTTACAGCGGATGCTGGCAGAACGTCAGCTTTCCCTCTCGGCTGAAGTTGAAGCCGCGCTCAAAGAGATCGTCGCTGGGCTGTATCACAGCCGCGATGAGACCTTCGGCAACGCCGGCGAGATGCGCAATCTGGCGGAGGCGCTAGACCGCCGCCGCGCGGCGCGGCTGTTTCAGCATCACCTTCCGGCGGATACGCCTGTGTCCGTTGAGGATATCCCCGAAAGCTACCGCGCTTACCTGCCGCCGCCGCTGCCAAAGCTGGAGGAGGTTTTTGCCGAACTCGATCAACTGGTCGGGCTGGCGCCGGTCAAGCGCAGCCTGCGGCGTCTGGCGCGGCGCGTGCAGTTTGAGCAGGCGCGGCGAAGCCGGAACCCTGCTCTGCCTGCGGCAAATCTGCTGATGCACATGGTTTTTCTGGGCAATCCCGGCACGGGAAAGACCACCGTCGCCCGGCTGGTGGGGCAGATTTACCGCTCGCTGGGTATCCTGAAACGCGGGCATGTTGTTGAGGTCGCCCGCGCCGATCTGGTAGCGGGTTACGTCGGGCAGACTGCTCTGCGCACGATGGCGGCGGTCAAGAAGGCGCTGGACGGCGTGCTCTTTATTGATGAGGCTTATGCGCTGGAGCGGGAAAGCGAGCAGGATTTCGGGCGTGAGGCGGTGGATACACTGGTCAAGGCGATGGAAGATTACCGCGACAGGCTGGTGGTGATTGCTGCTGGTTATCCCAAGCCGATGAAGCGCTTTATCCGCAGTAACCCCGGCTTGCGTTCACGCTTTCCGCTGGTATTGGACTTTCCCGATTTTACCCCCGACGAGCTGGGAGAAATCCTGCGCCGTCTTGCCGAGCGGGAGAAGTATCTCTTGAGCGGCGAAGTCATGGCGCGGGCGCTGGATTACCTGACGGCGCAGAGACAGCAGGAAGGTTCCGCTTTTGGCAATGCGCGCAGCGTGCGCACCTGCTTTGAGCATATGAAAAATTATCTGGCGGAGCGTCTGTTGGAACACGGCGATACTTCCTCTGACCCACCGAATGAGCAGGCATGGATGACTTTCCTGCCGCAGGACGTGCCGTCATTGCCTGTACAGGACAGCGCGTCTCTCGTTTCTTCCTGACCCGCCCGCTTTTCCGCCGCCTCAAGCGGAAGCTGATCTTTTTGGCGCGCACGCAAGGCGGCAATCGGCGTATAATTATCCTCTGAATTCCCTTTCAGCATAGAGGACTGTGACCCACCCTGCTTCATCCCGCTCTCGTCTTGCGCTGCCCGGCTGGCTGTTTGACCTTCTGTTGATTCTTTTGCTGGTCATCGGCATTAGCTACCGCTTTGCCTGGGTGAACTGGAATCAGGATGCTCAATTACACCCTGATGAATACGGGCTAACCAATACGCTCACCGCCCTGCAGATGCCGCAGAGCCTTGCCGAATATTTTAATACGCGCATCTCCCCGCTCAGCCCTTACCATAAGTACAATCCGGATGGCAGTCTGCTTGCCAATGGACCGGATAATCGTATGCGCTGGGGGCAACTGCCGATGATCCTGATCCGCGCTGCCGCCGAGGCGAGCGGGAATACAGGTTACAACGAACTGCGTCTGTTGGGCAGGCGGCTTTCGGCGCTGGCGGATACGCTGGCAGTGCTCCTGCTCTACCTCATCGGAAGACGGTTATATAGCCAGCGCGTTGGACTGCTGGCGGCGGCGCTTTCGGCGCTGGCGGTGATGCAAATCCAGCAATCGCATTTCATGACGGTGGATAACTTCGGCACGTTCTTCACCATGCTGGCGCTTTACGCCGCCGTGCGCATTGCTGAACAGCCTTCGCTGGAGCGGAGACCGCCAGAGGGGCATTACCGCCTGAAGCCTGCCATGGCTGGCTGGTATGCTTTGTTTGGAGCGGCGGCGGGGATGGCGCTGGCGTGCAAGATCAACCTGCTGCCGCTGACCGGCATGGTCGTGGTGGCGGCTTTCCTCAGCATTGCCGATCTCAAGCTGCGCCGGCACAGTGACCTGCGGCGCATCTTTGCCTATACCGTTTTGCTGCTTTTCCTTTCTGCGTTGGCGGCGGCGTTTGCCTTTCGCCTGACCCAGCCGATGGCGTTCCGTGCCCCGCAGGGCGACACTTCCCTGCTGACTTTGCATCTTAACCCGGACTGGCTGGACAGCATGAAGGTGGCGCAGATGGAATCCAACGGCATCGGCGGCGGACCGCCGGGGGAACAGTGGGCGGCGCGCCCTGCCATCCTTTTCCCGTTGATGAACATGGTCGTTTGGGGGATGGGACTGCCGCTGGGGGTCGCCGCCTGGACGGGGTTTGCGCTGGCGGGGTGGCGCGTGCTGCGCGGCAGGGCGGACTGGCGTGCCCATCTCTTGCCGCTGGTCTGGACGGGCGGGTATTTCCTGTTTATGGGAACGCGCTGGGTCAAATCGGTGCGTTACTTTCTGCCCGTTTATCCCCTGCTGGCATTGCTGGCAGCCTGGCTGCTGCTGACCGTTTGGCAGTCTGCGCAGGGGCGGGGCTGGCGCAAAGCCGGCGCAGCGCTCCTGCTTTGCGGCGTGCTGGGTGGCACGCTGGTCTGGGCAAATGCTTTTGTCGGCGCGGTCTATCGCCAGCCGCACACGCGCCTGCGGGCCAGCGACTGGATCATCCAAAACATTCCTGCGCCGGTGCATCTGGAGCTGGAAACGCCGGACGGCATCCGCTTTCAACCGCTGGCTGTGCCGGACGGCTTTACGCTTGCGCCGGGCGAGGAACGGACGCTGAGCTTTACCGCCCGTGAGAGCGGCGCTTTGCGCTCGGTCACCCTGCCGCGCCTGTTCAACCCGGCGGACCAGCCGGCGGAGCTGATTCTGACCCTGCGGCAGGAGGCGGCGGTCAATTCCCCGCTGGAGCAGGTAACACTCACTGCGCCGCCTGCGGGCACAGCGCGGCGCGGCAGAACGGTTCAGGCGCAGTTTCGCAGCGCGCATCTACAAGCCGGCAGTTTGATCCTGCTCACCTTGCGCAACCCGTCGCCCGTTCCGTTGACCGTTTACCGTCTGACCCTTGCCAATGAATCTTGGGATGAGGGACTGCCTGTTCCCCGCCCGCCCTACGATCCTTTTGGCGAGTTTTATCGCGGCGTGACCATGGAAGTACGCTGGTATGATGATGAAAACAAACGCCAGATGTTTTATGAGGTGCTTTTGGAGGCGGATTATGTCATTCTTCCCAGCCAGCGCGCCATCTGGAGCGTTGCCCGCCTGCAGTTGACTTACCCGATGACCATTGAATACTACCGGGCGCTCTTTGATGGTCGGCTGGGGTTTGAGCAGGCGGCGCATTTTGAGGCGCCGTGGCGGATTGGCGGGCTGTATATCTCGGATGTCGGCGGTGCAGTGCGCTGGGGTTCGCCCCCGCCTTTGCCGTTGTTTAACTTCAACTTCTTTGCCGCCGAAGAAGCCTTCAGCGTCTATGATCACCCGCCGGTGTGGATTTTCGCCAAAAGGGAGGAGTTTGACCTTGCGCAGGTTCAGCGGGTGTTGGGCAGTTTTGACCTCAGTCAGGTGGTGGTGCAGTCGCCGCGCGAGGCGCGCCCCAAACCGATGGAGTGAGGGGTTGCTGTTGCGGCGTTTGCCTGTTGTGCCATTATATCGTTGGGTTACTTGTCTCAGTTGTGAGAAGTTTGTGAGAGAAATAGCAGGGGGATGGGATGAAGCATCATAGATAATACCAGCCTTTTTCCAGTATATTGTCAGTAGATGCGGAAACAAGGAGGTCTACAGGATGAAGTACCACAGAAAAATCATTGAGCAAAGTTAGTTAAAGGAGGTGATGCCGGTTGCTTGATTGAGTTCTTGTCTTCGTAACATTAGGGTGATAGTCGCTGAAATGTATCCTGTAGAGAGAAAATACAAGTGACCAAGGAGGTGCGAGCGATAGATTACAAACTTTTGATACCAAGAGAGATGTGTTTTCAAAACGCATCTCTCTTGCTATTTAGCTGGAAGTCACTTATTGTATAATGAATTCAGGTTGTCCGTTGATAATAAGGGGCTGGGACTTATGACTGAAAAAAGCGCAGCGCCAGACGAAACCAAAAACAGCGTGCTGGGGGACCGTTTGTTTTGGCTTGTTTTGTTGCTTCTCTTCGTGGGCTTAACTAGCGTG
>Ga0209162_1000198_pt1 | contig 67029 bp, 48 predicted proteins | sample YNPNPMetaG_FD_187121 | JGI IMG/M metagenome (GOLD analysis project Ga0209162, IMG submission 187121) | Anoxygenic and chlorotrophic microbial mat microbial communities from Yellowstone National Park, USA - YNP NP MetaG (SPAdes) (version 2) ...
GGCAGCCCCATGGCCCAGGGAACGGTGAATCAGCCCTATACGAACGTGGCCATGGTACCGCGGCCGGGCGACGTGGGGCCGCATTCGGGACAATGGACACCGATCCCCGTGACGAACAACACGGCCAGCCTGGCCGCACCGCAGGCTACGAACGTCCCGGGCTCGCTCAGCGGAATCGAGCCGGCGTTTCAGGTCTTCGGAAGCTTCCTGGACAATCTCCAGGTGGATTTCCTTCTGCGGGCCACGCAGGCGGACGTCCGAAGCACGATCGTCGATTCGCCCCGGATCACCCTGTCCGACGGTGACGAAGTGGAACTGATCGTCTCCGAAACGATCTGGTACGTCATGACGTATTACCCGATCGGCAGCACCGTGGTGACGCAGGGCGTCGTAGCCCAGCCGGCCCTGTACCCGGCGGTGACGCCGCTCTACCCCGAACCCGGGCGGTCCCTGAGGGTGCAGGCGACGGTGCTGGAGTCACGGGACTACGTGACGCTCTCGGTCGAACCGGCCTGGACGGAGCTGATCACGCTTCAGAACTTCCCGGTCCCCGTTCCCGGAACCGGTCAGACTACGTTCCTCCAACTGCCCCGGACAAGAACCACAGGCATCAGCACGGAGGTAACGGTCCCCGACGGCGGGACCGTGCTCATGGGCGGTCTGACCCTCACCGGTGAGACGGAGGTCGAGGCGGGCGTGCCCATCCTCTCGAAGGTGCCGGTGCTCAAGCGTCTCTACAACAACCGTTCGCTCACGAAGGATGAGTATGTCGTCCTGATCCTGGTCAAGCCGCAGATCATCATCCAGGCCGAGCAGGAACAGAAACGGTTCGGTACCGTCGAGAGCACCTCCGCTCAGTAGGCGATCCCGGGGGCGCGTCGTGAGCCCGGCCCGTGCCGCGAGTACCCTGACCCTCCTGGTCCTGACGGCAGGGGCCGGGCCGCTCAGCGCCGGCCAGAGCGGACCCACAACGCAGCCGACCTCCTCGCCGGCGTCCCGTGCCATCCGCTTCGCCCGTGGCGTTGTGATCAACTGGACGGACCGACAGGTCGAGGTGGACGCCGAGGTCATCCGCCACAAGGCGATGCTCGAGGTGTTCGCCTGCACGCCCGACACGAAAGAGCACGAGACCATCCTGCGGGTGCACGCCCGGGCCGAGGACATCTTCGTGGCACTCGGGCTCATCGGCCTGGTGCCGGGTACGCATCTCCGGTGGAACCGCGACGGGGGCGTCTTCACCCCGCCCACGGGCGATGCCGTGGACATCTTCGTGCGTCCCGGAGCCGGCGGCGAACTCCTGGCGGCATGGCAGTTCATGCGCGACCCGCGAACCGGCCGATCCGTGCGCGACCGGAGCTGGGTCTTCGCGGGCTCGTACCGGCATGAGTACGGTGGGCTGGCCGCCGATGCGGACGGCGTGGTCGCGGCGGTGGTGAACTTCCCCTCCGCTCTGCTGGCCCTGCCCGAGTCCCACACGGACGCCAATGAAGAACTCTGGCTCGAGCCGAATCCCGCGGAGCTGTCGCGCCTGCCCGACCGCGTGACGATGGTCCTTCGGCCGGCGGCGGTCCGCGTGAGCCTCGAAGTCTCCGGCCGCACGTGCCTGGACGGCCGGCCCGTTACTGACGCGCGGCTCTCGACGCTCCTGCGACAGAAGGTAGCGCACGATCCGAAGGCCCGCGTGCGGCTGACGGCGGAACCCGATGTCCCGAAGGATCGCCTGGAGACAGTCCTCCAGCGGATCGCCGACGCCGGGATCGAGCCGGACCGCCTGGCCGTTCACCGCAGTCCGGCGGCGATCACGCGGCCGGATGACCTTCGCCCGGTCGATCCGACCATCGAACGCCTCGTCCCCCTCCTGCGCGGCCCCACGACGGCCGTTGCGGCCGACGGCGCGCGATCGGTCGGCGAAGTGGTCCGCCAGGCCGCGTCGATCCGCGACCAGGTGGAGGCCCTTGGCCGGCCGAGCACGAGAGCGGCGACCGCCCCGGCCTCCGGGAACGTCGAAGCGGGTCCGCGCTGACCGGCCGAGCCGTTCGTTGGCAGCGCTACCTCGTCCGAACATAATGGGGGCCGCCGGATGGCATGCGCGCTTGCCCGCAAAGCACGGGCGGAGGACCGCCGCCCCGGGGTGCCGCCCGGCGAGGCCGATTCGGCGTTCCTGCGGCACGGGAGCACAGGACGTGAACGAGGGCCTGGAACCTTACGAGCAGACACTCATTGAGCGCGGACGCGAAGTGCTGCGCAAGGAGATAGCCGCGCTGCGCCAGGCTGGGGACGGGCTGGGCCCCAGTTTCGCCCGCGCCGTTCGGATGATCGCCGGCTGCACCGGGCACGTGGTGGTGACCGGAATGGGCAAGGCCGGACTCGTGGGCCGCAAGATCGCAGCCACTTTCAACAGCACGGGGACCCGGGCCGTCGACCTGCACCCCGTGGAAGCCCTCCACGGCGACCTGGGAATGCTTCAGCCGCAGGACATCATCCTGGCCCTGTCCAACAGCGGGGAGAGCGACGAACTGGTGCGCCTGCTGCCGGCCATGAAGGCGATCGGCTGTGCCATCATCCTGATCACCGGCAACGCGGCTTCGCGGGCCGCGCGGCTGGCGGACGTGATCATCGACATGGGGCACGTGGAAGAGGCCTGCCCCCTGGGTCTGGCCCCCAGCGCCTCGACCACAGCCATGCTCGGCCTGGGCGACGCTCTGGCCCTGACGGTGCTCACCGAGAAGGACTTCCGCCGTGAACAGTATGCCCGGTTCCATCCGGCCGGGGCCCTGGGCCGAAGCCTCCTCCGGGTCGAGCAGATCATGCGCACGGGCCGGGATTGTCCGACGATCCCGCTCACCGCCACAGTCCGCGACTTCGCCCAGACCATCGAACGGTCGGGACGAGCCGGGGCCGCCGTAGTCGTCAACGACGACGGGACGATGGCCGGCATCTTCACGAACGGCGACCTCCGACGGCTGGTCGCCCGACACGACCGCCCCGCCGACATCCCGATCCGGGAAGTGATGATCCGGACGCCGCACTTCGCGCGGCTCCATGACTACGTGGCCGATGCCGTCAAGACGATGCGGCCGCACAAGATCAGTCAGTTGCCCGTTCTGGACGAGGGGCGCCGGGTCGTCGGGATGATCGATATCACGGACCTGTGGGCGGCCGGATTCAGCGTTTTCGACCAGGCCTGACCCGCACCGATGGAGGACGGCCCATGTCCGCCGGCCAACAGCACATCCCGTCAGTCTGTGGCACATCCTGCCCGCGGCTCACAGGCTGTAAGCCCGGGGCCCGGCGCGGAATCAAGCCGGAATCCGAGTCGGCCCCGGGGCCCCGGCGGCCGGCGCTCACAGGCGGGCACGGCACACGTCACCCCATCGCCCACGGCGGATACGACAGCTTATCGACCGGCATTCGACGCGGCCGGCGGCCTTCCGATCGACGCTGCGGAGAGGGAGGCCGTCGCCAGTAACGTGGTATTCGCAGTGATGGGGGCAACCCCGTAAAAGGAAGGAACCCGATCATGGCGCAGATCCTCATCGGCATCAACATGGAGTTCGTCCGCCACGCCGACAAGTCGTTCGAGTGGGGCGTGGCCAAGGCGGCGGAACTGGGCTATCGATACTGCGAGCCGATGGTCCACTGGGGCCGCGAACTCATGAGCGAGGCGGAGTACTACCATACGCGATCGATGTTCGACGACCCGAAGGACGTGGCGGCGCTGCTGGCCCGGCACGGCCTCCAGCCCTCCAGCATCAGCGCCCACTGCCCGCTGGCGCAGCCGGACATCAGCGTACTGTATCTCACCTCCGCCATCCGGTACGCGGCCGAACTCGGCGCCCCGATCGTCAATACGGACGAGGGGGTCAAGGCCCCCTTCACGGATGCCGAGACCGACCACATCCTCATGAAATACACGCTGACCAAGGCCACGCGGGCGGCCGAACACCGCGGGATCCGGATCGGCCTCGAGCAGCACCAGATCTACAGCCGGACCCCGGCGGGCCTGGACCGGATCTATGGGCTGGTAAAGTCGCCCTCGCTGGGGATCAACTTCGACACCGGCAACGCCTACCTGGCCGGAGAAGACCCCTACAAGTGGCTCGCGCACGTGGTGGACCGGGTCATCCACGTGCACGCGAAGGACATCTCCGTCGAACACAGCCAGGCCGAGCGGGGCAAGGTGACCGGTACCCCCGTCGGCTGCGCGTGCGGCGAAGGCGTGATCGACTGGAAGGAGATCATCCGGATCCTCGGCAAGGTCGATCGCCCGATCTGCCTCAGCGTCGAATGCGGCACCGTGGACCAGGCGGCCGCGAGCATCGAGCATCTCCGGCGACTGGTCTGAGCGGCGACCCGCCGTCCTAGGCGGCCTGGCTCCCGCCCGAAGGCGGATCGCATCGACTCCGCCGCGGCCCTTGATTTCGGGCCGGCTCCCCTGGCCCGGGGCACGGGGTCCCTGCCCACAGATCACAGGGGAGCCCGCGCTATGTCTGTTTCTGCCGGCTACCTCCTCCAGACCACGTTGCCCTCGTGGTCGCAGAGCCGTTCGGCACCGTTTTCCCGCACCCGCCGCGCGAAATGCTCCAGGTAGAACAGCGTCGGTTCGACGATCTGGAGGTTGTTTAGAAACGGTTGGGTGTAGTTCACGTCGCCATACACCGCCCCGCCTACATGGATGGGCACTTTCTGACCGTTGACGACCCGCCACTGCCCGTTGTGATTGTTCCAGTCCACGCCTTCGGTCAGGAACCCGTGCGGGCCATGGTGATGTCTGGCCGCCGCGCGAAGGATTGTAAGGCCCTTGCGGAGGTATTTCGTGCTCCCCACATCCCGGGCGGCCTCGAACCAGGCGGTGGCCGCCTCCGCATTCTCCCAGAGATAGGCCGTATCCCAACTGTCCTCCATGAACAGCAGGCCTCGCGTGGCCACCCCGTTGCGATCCTCGCGTATTTCGAAGCGTTCGAGCGTGTGCAGGCATCGTTCGTACGCGAACCTCCGCACGTCATCGGGATTCGGGCACAGTTCCCACTGCGCGATTCTCCGCAATACCCGGAAGCCCACCGCATGACAGACATTCTCGTCGGGGTCATACGTGTCGTGGTTCATGCTGCCGAACATGCCGCCCGCCCGCATGAACGCGTCCAGCGGCCCCCCGATGTGAGGGCCGTAGCCGGGTTCGCCCGCGCGAGCCAGCTCGGCGAAAAGCCAGAGCAGGTACAGCCCGTCGCCGCTCGTTTCGAACTGCGGGTCCGGTCCGGCACCGTGGGCGTCCAGCGGGAACGGCTCGCCGTCCGGACGGCATCGCCGCGGGAACCAGCCGTTCGGGGCCGGCCGGACATGATCGCGCAGCCACCGGGCCAGCCGCAGGCCGCACTCGCGGCTCGCCTGGCCCAGCGGCGAGCCTTCGCAGAGCCTGCCGGCCTCCAGATACTGAAGCGCGACCTTCGCGGCCGAGCCCGGACAGAACCAGCGGTCGAAGGCATCATCGTGCAGATAGTTGAGGTAATACCGTCCGTCGCTGCGGTCGCGGTAGGCGCGAAGAAACCCCGTGTCCGGATCGACAAAGCCCCCGTGGACGGCGTAGTGCAGCACTCGGCGTCCCATGTCCTCAATATCACCCCGTTGGAAGAACCGGCCGTAACGGATCAGATGAATGGCCCCGCCCACGGCATTGGCCGCCCAGCCCACACCCTCGATCGGACCGAATTCGTGCCAGAGGGCGGGCCGGCCCTCGGGATCGACAAAGGTCGAGGTGGCGCGCAGCCCCTCGCCTTCCGACACCAGACAACGGGTCGTCGTGAAACGCACCGAAGCGGCCATGCTGTCCACGATCGTAAAGCCCGGATCCTCAGGCAGGTAAAACGCTTCCGCCGGCGCGCAACGGATCGGACCTATGCACCCGGCGGCGGCAAGCATCCCCATCAACAGGCTGATCATCGACGACCCTTCATCAGCCCTTCTCTCTGATCGGCGATCACGACGTGCTTGCCGCCATTGTACGGTCGTACGGGCCCGTTGCGAAAGCACCCCCGACTCGCCGAAAGGCACGGTCGGCAACCGGCTGACAAAGACCGCCGCAATTATTAGAATGGCTGTATCCGACCAGGAGCCGACCGTGCCTGTTCCCCGGGGGCCGCGCTTGCCCCCGCCGGTGCGGACACGGACCCGCGCGCACGCAAGCGGGAGCTGCGCCGTCCCGCTTACCGAAGACGGCGCCAGGTCAGCGCCGCGGAGGGTAGCCATGTCGGCGGAACGTGTCGGTCCCAGATTCGTGTTGTGCGCTGTTCTTGGTCTGCTCGGGGGCCCGGCGTACGCTGCCAGAGGACTGGAGGCCGGAGCGGGCTGCGTCACAATCACCCCCAGGGTGGACGAGTCCGCGCCACCGGTCTGGCTGGCCGGCTACGGTCAAGGCCGCCGGGCGACCGCCGTTCACGACGACATCTATGCGCGCGCCTTTTACGTTCGCGATGACCGGTTCAGCGTAGCCATCGTAGCCTGCGATCTGATCGGGCTTTTCCGGGACGAGGTCCTCCGGATTCGTCAGGAACTTGCCAGGCTGGATCTGCGGCCCCCGGTGGATTACGTCCTGGTTTGCAGTACACACACCCATGCAGCTCCGGATACGCTCGGGCTCTGGGGCCCGATCGGGCGAACCGGGATCTCGCCCGGGTATCTCGAACGGGTCCGCCGGGCCTGCGTCGATGCGGTCCGACAGGCTCACGCCTCGGCGCGGTCGGCACAGCTCGTCATCGCCACGGCCGACGTGAACCGGTCGGGCGAGCTGATCGGTGATTCTCGGCTGCCGAAGGTCATCGACTCGACCATGACCATCATCCAGGCTCGTGAGCCGTCCGGCCGGGCACTCGTCACTCTTGTGAATGTCCCGTCGCATCCGGAGGTCCTTGGGGGACGCAATACGCATCTGAGCAGCGACTTCCCGTCGAGCCTCCGGCAGTACCTGGAAGAGCGTTTCGGCGGGACCGCCGTCTATACGAGCGGCTCCATCGGCGGACTGCTTTCGCCGCGGGTGCCCCGGAGCGATCCGTTCACCAACGAGCCGATGCCCGCCGGCGACCTCGAACGGATGACGGCCTACGGGCGGATCATCGGCCGCATCGCCGAGAAGGCCTTGCAGAACGCGGCACCGCTGGTCGGGCCGATCCGTGTCCGATCACGGGAGTTCCTGGCGCCCGTGTGGAACCCGTTCTACCGTCTCGGCATGGGGCTGCGGGTGTTGGACCGACAGGTGTTCGACGAGGACGGCCGCCCCCTCGAAAACCTCGCGAAGCTCACCCCCACCACCATGCCGGCCAGCGCCGCCACCACCCCGGCCTGGCCCGTCCTGTGTCTCAAGAGCGAGGTCGCTCTGCTCCAGATCGGCCCGCTCCAGGTGGCCGCCATTCCCGGCGAGATCTACCCGGAGTTGACGCTCGGCCGTTTCCAGCGCCCCCAGGATCCGGCCGCGGACTTCCCGGAGGCGCCCCTCGAACCGACCGTCTTTCCCTCCTTGCGAAGCAAGTACCGGATGGTCATCGGCCTGGCCAACGACGAGATCGGCTACATCATCCCGAAATCACAATGGGACTGGGAGGCCCCATTCGCATACGGCCGAAAGGAGCGACAATACGGCGAGATCAACTCGTGCGGCCCGGAGGTCGCACCGAGGCTCATGGAGGCATTTCAGGCACTGCTGACGGCTGAGTGAGGTTGAGTCGGGGGACGGCGACAGTGCCCACCGCCCCCAAAGGATCCCTTGAACAGGAGGAACGACATGAAAGGGTCCACCATCTCCATTCTTTCCGTGTCGATGGCGTGCGTCTTCGGTCCCGGCGTTTCGCCGGCGATGGACCTCGTGCGGCAGCAGACCGGGACGGACGCGGCCGTCGCGAAGTACGGGCTGACCGGGGCCGGCGTGCTCGTGGCGATCCTCGATCGCGGGATCGACTGGCGCCATCCCGATTTCATCAAGCCCGACGGTACTACGCGGATCAAGTACCTTCTGGACATGAGCCAGTCCGGTCCGGATCCCTGCAGCCCGTACGATCCGCCGCCCGTCGAGTATTCGGAGGCCGACATCAATGCGGCACTGGCCACCCAGACCGATCTGCCCACCCGCGACGCGGTCGGCCACGGAACCGTCACGGCCGGCATCGCCGCCGGCAACGGTCGGGCCTGGGCGGACGGTCGTTTCCGCGGAATCGCTCCCGAGGCGGACCTGATCATCGTGAAGCTCACGTCCGAGGGGGCTCCGGCCCACGACGACCAGCCCGCCGAGTCCTTCTTCCAGGGCTGTATCCACACAGCTCTCGACTGGCTCGACGAGAAGATTGTGGAATTGGGCCGGCCGTGCGTCGCTATCATCAATAGCGGCCTTCAGTGGGGGCCGATCGACGGGACATCGCTGCCGAGCCGCAAGATTGACGAGGTATTCGGGCAGCGGCGCCCGGGCCGAATCTATGTATCGCCTTCCGGCGATGAGGGCGGGCTGGCCAACCACGCGGGCGGGCGGTTCGACGACATCACCGGAACGAGCGTTCGCTATCGCAAGGCCGGCTCGGCCGCAACCGTTCTGATGCTCTGGTACACGGGGTACACGCCGGCGTGGGTGTTCCTCGGCACTGACGACGGGGCGCTGGTAGGTCCCGTCCCGCCCGGCGGCTATGCCTATGCCAGCGGGATCTGGATCGAGCAGTTCGCCCCCGGCACGCAGTTCTATGAATGGAACTCCACCAGCGGGGATTACGCCGTGTACATTTATATCGAGGGCCACCCCGGAGGGGGCACCGTGCACATCCAGGCGGCGGTTCAGTCAACCGGCCGGTTTGACCTCTACCACCCGGGCAGCGAGTACATCCGGTTCGAGGACCATCGTGTCGGCGGGCGACTTACGGATTACGCCTCTACGCGATCAGCCCTGGTGGTCGGCGCTCATGTGGTCCGCACGGAGTACGACGATATCGACGGATTCCACTGGTATGTAGACGACGAGGGGCTTGCCGGCGAGCTGTGGGCCTATTCCTCCGGGGGACCGACGCGGGATGGACGTCTCCCCGGGATCGACCTCACCGCGCCCGGCCACAACCTTTTCGCCGCCTACGGACGCGATTCGTACTGGGCCACATTCCGCTTCAACCTCGTCCAGGGCGGCGGGGGCTGGTACGGGCGACAGGGGGCGACAAGCGGATCGGCGCCGGTGGTCGTCGGTGCCGTGGCGCTGATGCTTCAGATGGACCCGGCTTTGACCATGCTTCGCGCACGGGAGATCCTCCGCGCCACCGCTACGGCCGACGCCTCCACGGGTTCTGTTCCAAACGCAAGCTGGGGCTGGGGCAAGCTCAACGTTCTTGGGGCTCTGGACGCGCTCTACGCGGCGAACCACGGCGACTTTGACCGCGACGGGGACTGTGACGTGTCCGACTTTGCGGTATTCCAGGTCTGTTTCAACGGCTCCAGCCGCGACCCGGCGACCGAAAACTGCTATATCACGGACCTCGACGATGATTCCGACGTGGATCTGAACGACTTTGCCCGCTTCCAGGCGTGCTTCAACGGTGCGTCCCGGGCTTGGGGGTGTCCGTAGCCGGCGCGGGGGCCGCGACTATTCGCCCTCAGAGTCCAAGGGCCGCCGCTTCTCGTTCGATCCGCTCGACGTCCAGCACCGCTCCGTGCCCCGGACGGTCGCTCAGCAGCACGCGGTCGCCCGCCACGGCCGGTTCGCCCACGTGCGTCCAGTCGTCGAGGAACTGCGGCCCGTTCAACGCACACGGCGACGTGACGGCGTACGCCGACGCCAGGGACGCCGCGCAGAGCAGCGTGCAGGTCGCGTCCGCCAGACCGCTGAGCAGCAGCGGAAGCCCCGCCGCGCGGCCCAGGTCATAGATCTGCCGGGACGGCCAGAGCCCGCCGCTGCGGGTGATCTTGCCCACGACGACGTCGATCGCGCCCAGATGGATCAGATGCAGCAGGTCAGCCGGCGAGACCAGCCCTTCGTCCACCGCGATGGGAAGGACGGTACAGGCACACAGTCGCCGCAGCCCGATCAGGTCGCCCGGCCGGAGGGGCTGTTCGAGCACGTCGACGCCGATACGCTCGAACTCCCGGGCCACGCGCCGGGCCGTCGGAAGGTCGTATCCCCCGTTCGCGTCCGCCCAGAGATAGGCGTCGGGACCGACGAGCTCGCGCAGCGCCCGCGCCAGGACTATGTCCCCTCGGGCCTCCGCGCCCACCTTGAAGTTGAAGTGCCGATAGCCCCTCCGCCGGCCCTCCTGCACGTCGCAGGCAGCCCCCTCCGGCGTGTGCGCCGTGATCGTGTAGCTGAGCACCACCTCCCGCTTCGAGCCGCCCAACAGCCGCCAGAGCGGCAGGCCCGTCTTGCGACCGATCCAGTCGTGCAGGGCCAGATCCACGGCGGACTTCGCGATCGGCTGGCCGGTGGTCGTGCCGCGGAGAATCGCCCGGCTCATGGCCTCATGCGCGCCGACCAGGTCGAACGGGTCGCGGCCCACGAGGGCCGGTGCGAGATGATGGCGGATCGTGGCGACGACCGTCCGCGCCGTCTCGTACGACCACATCTCGGCCGGCCGGCACTCGCCCCAGCCGACCGTCCCGTCATCCCCCGTGACCCGCACGAAGACGTGGATGGCCTTCGTCCCCGGGCGCGAAACGGTACCCGTCGAGAGCGTAAAGACGCTCGTCATCGTGATGGGAACGGCGAAAACGTCGATACGCTGGATCCGCGCCTCCACGCCCTGATCTTAAGGTCCGCAGCGACCGGGGCAAGCGGGTACCGGATCGACTCGCCGGATCTTATAATTCTCCGGCCACGGTCACCCGTCGGGCTGCGGCTGAAGGACCCGTCCCCGGAGGCCATGCGGCAGGGAATTCCGAGACATGCGGACGGAGCATTCTGATGAGCACCGCAACCAGAACCGTCAGATTGGCGTACGGTAAACAGGGCCTGACGGTTGAGGTTCCGACCGATGCGGTCGTGATTGAGCCGAAATATGTGCCGGGCCTGCGGGACGAGCGGACGGCGCTGTTCGAGGCCCTTCGCCGGCCGATCAACAGCCCACCGCTCCGCCACCTCGTACGTCCGGGCAACCGGATCACGATCGTCCACACCGACATCACTCGCGCCACGCCCAACGACCGCATTCTGCCGCCCCTCCTGGAGGAACTCGAGTCGGCCGGCGTCCGCCGCGAAGACATCACGCTGCTCAACGCCCTCGGTACGCACCGCCCGCAGACCCGGGAGGAACTCGAGGACATGTTGGGGCGCGAGATCGTCGCGAACTACCGCTGCGTCCAGCACGACGGCACGGACGATTCGAACCTGGTTGCGCTGGGTACGACGCGATTCGGCCACCCCGTCCGCGTGAACCGGCTCTTCGTCCAGGCCGACGTTCGCATCCTCACCGGGTTCATCGAGCCGCACTTCTTCGCAGGCTTCTCCGGTGGCCCCAAGGGTGTGCTCCCGTCGATCGCCGGAGCCGAAAGCGTCCTGAGCAACCACGGAGCCCGCATGATCGGCCACCCCAAGGCCACCTGGGGCATCACGCACGGCAATCCCATCTGGGAGGAGATGCTCGAAGCCGCCACGATGGCCCGGCCGAGCTTCCTCCTGAACGTCACCATGAACCGCGACAGGCAGATCACGGGCGTCTTTGCAGGCGAGATGCTCGCCGCCCACGAGGCCGGATGCCGCTTCGTCCGGGACGCCGCCATGGTGCCCGTGCCCGAGCCGTTCGATATCGTCATCACCAGCAACTCCGGCTATCCCCTCGATCTGAACCTCTACCAGACGGTCAAGGGCATGTCCGCCGCCGCCCAGGTCGTCCGGCCGGGAGGGACCATCATCATCGCCTCGCAGTGCTGGGACGGCATCCCCGAGCACGGACGGTACGGGCAACTCCTCCGCGAGGCCCGCAGCCCTCGGGAGATCCTCGAGCGGGTGAACTCCCCGGGATTCGCCTCCCCGGACCAATGGCAGGTCCAGGTTCAGGCGATGGTCCAGAGCAAGGCGGAAGTTCACGTCTATGCGGAAGGGCTGACGGACGAGCAGATCACCCAGTCGTTGCTCATACCCTGTCGGAGCATCGAGCGAACGCTGGCCGAACGGCTGGCCCGCGGCCCGGGCCGCCCCCGTATCTGCGTTCTGCCTGAAGGCCCCCTCACGATCGCGTATGTGGCCGGGGTGTAGGCCGCAAACTTCGTTCTCCGGCCCGGGCAGTCCGGCCCGCCCCCATCGAGCCACCGGCGAAGGCCACCGACTGCCACATCGCCCGCCTCCAACGGCCGCGGCATTACCAGCAGCTGCGACGGCGGAGGACCCAGCCAGCACCCACGGCCAGGAGGACCATGGAGGCCGGCTCGGGAACGACGATCTGTCCCCGAATCTCGCCGGACCCGTCGTACGTGCTGTGGATATTGACATACGTCAGGCCCGCCAGGATCCCGGCCTCCTGCGATTCGAGATAGTTCCACACGCCGATCTTCGGGCTGCCCAGCGGCAGCAGGTGCAGAACGCCCGCGTTGAGGCCGGGCGGCGCAAACCCGTGGATGTGCGAAACCGTCTCAGCCCCCAGCAGACCGCCGAACGTGATGTTGTAGCTCATCGTGTTGGCGTCGGTGTCGATCGTGAACGTTCCCGATCCCGTACCGGGCGACTCGGGATGGCCCGACTGGGCACCGTCCAGCGAAGCGACATAGTTGAGAACGACACCGTGAGCCGCCCCCGCACTCAAGACCAGGACCAACGCCCCAACAGCCGTTATTCTGGAACGCATGTTCTTTCCTCCCGATCGCGGTTATTCCTGAAAACACGGGCACATCCACGCCGCGCCCGCTTTGCGCGCCTGCAGGACGAGCGTACGTCTCCGGGTTTCTGCTTTCGATCGGGTCGGTTCGCCTCGAAAAGGTGGCTGACGTGGTGCCGGAGCTCAGAGGCGCGTGCGACAGACCGGTATAGGCGCGCCAACACCGAAAGTCCAAGATAACTCTCCGGCTCGCTCGTGCCCCCGCAGCCGTCCCCCGGCGGCATCAGCCGCCCGGCGACCCCCAGGCATTCCCCGGAAGCCGCCCCCCACGCCCTGAGCTTTCACTTCTGCCGTTCCCCCTGGCCCTTGAGCGCTTCCAGTTCGGCGCGCAGACCCTCGAGCCGCTGGACCTCGCGGGCCTGAGCGGCCTGACCCTCGGCCTCGATCAGCCGATCGATCTCCTCATCGGATACCGCCTCGGCGGGGGCCTGCGACACATCCTGGGCAGCCATGTCCTCGACGGCGTCAAGGAACATGCTCATGCGTTCCTCCATCGTCTGGGACTGGAGCATCGCCTTTTCCCAGTCGGCCTGCGTACGGATCAGATCGGTCTGACCGAAGAGCTTTCCGATCTCGACGGCCATCGTGGCCATCGCCCGCGCAAAATCCGCCGACGCCTCCGCCTGCCGTTTGATCAGCAGCGCGTTCTTGACCGCCAGGAGCTGCCGCTCGAGCATCTTTTTGATCGTCGCGGTCTTCTTGAGCGAGTTACGAATAAACTGATACTGCGCCGTGTCGCCCATCTGTTTGGCGCGCTGGGCGTTACGGACGAACTCGTCCTGAAACTGGCCCTGCTCGCGGATGGCCTTCTCGATCCGCCGGATGCCTTGGCGGATCTTGATGTCCCGCTCGATCCGCCGTTCTTCTTCCGACTTGAACAGGGCCATGCGCGATCTCCTGTCTCGGCCCCCATCCTCGGACCGCCTCCGGACGGGCCGCTGGCCCAGGCTGGCAGGCCGGCCCCGCCCGACCGGGCCGCCCGTCAGGGACACTCGCACACTGCTACTATTCTACCCGAGGCGGCCGCCGGCCCGGAACCGGGCCTTCGACGAACTGCCCCGCGATGGTACACTCGCAGTGTCGTCGGATCATGCGGCCGGCAGAGGGAGTCCGCCAAGCTGGGTGTCTCCGAGCCCGAGATCGTTCTGTACACCGATGGGGCCTGTCGCGGCAACCCGGGCCCCGGCGGGTGGGCCTACATCCTTTGCCATGTCCCCAGTGGACGCCGCAGTGAGGGCAGCGGCGGCAGCCGCCTCACGACGAACAACCGTATGGAACTCCGGGCGGTCATCGAAGGCCTGCGTCGCCTGAAACGCCCCTGCCGAGTACACCTGGTCAGCGACAGCCAGTACACGGTCTACGGCATCACGCGGTGGCTGCCCGGATGGAAGCGCAGGGCGTGGCACCGCCGAGAGGGCAGATCGCTCAAGCCGGTCAGGAACGCAGACCTCTGGAAACAGATCGACGAACTGCTCGCCCGGCACCACGTCACATGCGAACACGTGGAAGCCCATGCCGGCCATCCCGAGAACGAACGCTGCGACGAATTGGCCGTCCTTGCGGCCCGACGGGCCGTGGAGGAAGATGCCCCGGACGACCTGGACCCGCTGACCGACGGATCCGAAGAAGCGAGGTGCTCTGACGCCGGATCGACAACACGGCGGGCCTCCCGGCGCCCGTCATCCTGAACCGGCTGCGATGCTGACGTTCTCGCTCCAGAGCGGCTCCAACGGCAACTGCATCTACGTCGAGGCAGGTGATGTCCGTTTGCTCTTCGACGCCGGCATCAGCGGCCGTGAGGCGGCCCTCCGTCTGACCCGGCGTGGTCGCGACATCCGCGACGTGACGGCCCTGATCCTCTCGCACGAACATCGGGATCACTCCCGCTGCGCCGGGGTCTTCGCCCGCAAGTTCAAGCTGCCCGTTTACGTGACCGAGCCGACCTGGCGGAGGATCGAATCTCAGACCGGACCGGTCGAGCAGGTCCGTCACTTCGTCGCGGGCCGTCGGCTGGAGTTCGGCTCCGTCGTCGTTCACTCGATCCCCACGCCCCACGACGCCGTTGATGGGTGTGCGTTCGTGGTCGAGCACGAGCATCGCCGTCTCGGAATCCTGACCGACCTGGGCCACCCGTTCCCCGCGCTGCGACGGCTGCTTGGCGAACTGGACGCGGCCTACCTGGAGTCCAACTACGATCCCCAGATGCTCGACAACGGCATCTATCCGGACGACCTCAAGGCCCGCATCCGCGGCCCCCAGGGACACCTGTCCAACCCGGAGGCGGCCGAGCTGGTCTGCCGCCATCGCGATAGACGCCTTCAGTGGGTCATTCTGTCGCATCTGAGCGAAAACAACAACGATCCGGAGCTGGCCCTCGATACGTTCCGGGCCGTCGTGGGCCGCGACTTCCCCGCCTGCGTCGCCGGACGATACGGCGCCAGCCGGATCCTCGAAGTCAGGGACTGACCGGCCAGGCCGATCCCGTGCTTGCCCCGCATTGCTCCCAGCCGGCGGCTCGCATACAATACCCACATCTCAGGCGTGGTCACGCTGCCAGGCGAAGCACCGGTGGCACGGACGCCTCGGGCGTCTGGTTTCCCCCCGCAGTCTGACCCATTCGGAAAGGACATGCCGCGGATGCGGATCGCACTCGTCAACCCTATCGCCCGGCGTACCCAGGGCTACCACACAATCGGCAGCAGGATCCCGCAACTCGGTTTGCAGGTCCTCGCCCGGCTCACGCCCCCGTCCGTCCATGTGGACCTGATCGACGAAACCTTCGGCTCCGAGTCCACCGAACGCTGGCTCCGCAGGGGCGCCTACGACCTCGTCGGCGTCACCTCCTACAGCAGCGGAGCGACCCGCGCGTATGAGATCGCCGCCCACTGCCGCCGTGAGGGCATCCCGACCATCATGGGCGGACCGCATGCCTCGGCGGTGCCCGACGAGGCGGCCCTGTACTTCGACTCCGTCGCCGTGGGCGAGTGCGACGAAATCTGGCCGCAGATCTTGGACGACGCCGCCGCCGGACGCCTCCAGGCCCGCTACCAGGGAAGCCTCGCGCCGCTGCACCACGGATTCGGCCGGGCCCGCCAGGATCTCCAGCCCCTCAACGGCATGTACGATGTGGCGGCGATTCAGACCTCCCGGGGCTGCCCGGTGGGCTGCGAGTATTGCAGCGTCACGCTCTTCAACGGAGCCCCGATCCGCCGCCGCAACATCGACGAGATCGTCGACGAATGGAACGCCACCCCCCGGCGGTTCCTCTTCGTGGTCGACGACAACTTCTTCGGCGTCGGTGAAAAGCACGCCGAGTGGGCCAAGGAACTCCTCCGCCAGATCATCGCTCGCGGGAAGAAGCGCCTCTGGTTCAGCCAGACGACGATCAACATGGGGGACGACCCGGAGGGGTTGCGACTGGCGTACCGGGCCGGCTGCCGGGGCATGCTCATCGGGTTCGAGACCTTCAATCGCACCTCGCTGGAGCAGTACCACAAGGGAATCAACCGCAAGAACCTCGACCGCTATGCGCAGCTCGTCGCCGGATTCCATCGCGCCGGCATCAGCGTCTTCGGCGCCTTCATCATCGGGGCCGATCAGGACACCGAAGACACCGTCGCCGACACGGCTCTGGAGGCGGTCCGCCTGGGCATCGACACGATCCAGATCACAAACCTCACGCCCCTGCCCGGAACCAGGATGTACGAACGCTTCATGAAAGAGGGCCGCATCTTCGCTACGAACTACCCCGCCGACTGGGAGCGCTACACCTTCGTCGAGACGGTCTACCACCCCCGCCAAATGAGCGCCCAGCGGCTCGACGAGATGATCTACGAGCTGCGTCACACCGCCGCTACGGTCCCCTGGGTCTGGCGCAGAACCCTGCGCACGCTCTGGCGGACGCGGAGTCTGACGACGGCCCTCTTCATCCACGGGATGAACAAGGGATGGAAGCGCATGGCACGAATCCAGGCCCCCAGGGACCGCGAGCGATTCGGCTTTACGCCTGCCATCAACCGACGCGTGGCCAAGATCAAGGCCGCCTTCGCCATGGGGGCGACGCAGCCCGCCTGAGCAGGCTGCGCCCCCCGAATGACGCGGCACACGTCTGCCATTCTGTGCCGTCGGAACCCGCTTACGGCGCCGCTGTCCACGGTACCTCACGGCATGGCATTCCCGCAACGCCCGCGGCAGCCAACCGGACGGTCACAACGAGTTAAAGACGTGATTATCAAGGCACGGACGGCCGCCTCCGGTGCGACTTGTCGCACCGAAGACGGCCGCCTGCAATCATACCTCTGGCCCGGGCGCCCATGAACCGTCGCTCCGCCTGACACCCTCAAGGTCAAAGCGAGAGTCCCGCCGCCTGGTTATCTCAGGCGGCGCGAGGGTTCACGGGCCGGCATCCCAACCGGGAAATCAAGTTCCCAGGCCGAGGAGCGTCGTCCACGAAAGGTTCGGCAGCACGTTCAGACCGTGCTCCAGAATGGCGCAGCTTCCGAGCTGGAAGATGACAGCCGCGCCCAGCGCCAGGATCACACTGTTCATGATCTTCGACATTTCAGTCAACCTCCGTATCGGGGAAATCAGTCACTGCTTCCGGGCTTCTGTCCCCCGGCTGCTTCCAGCCGCAAGGAGCGCCAAGCCCGGTCACTCACGCCTGCCCTTCCTGCAAGGTCGCGGGCCGTGCCCGCATCCCTGCGCTGATCGGCGGATTCCGCGGCCACCGTCCAGCCAGCTTCCCGCATCCGTCACTCCACAGACCTCAGCGGTCGGCCGGCCGCCTCCCGGAACCCGCCATGCCGTGCAGACGCGACACGATCCCGGGGACGGAACCGCTATTCACAGATCAACCGAACAGGTCTTCCATCAGCCAGAGCGCGATTGCGTTCGTCCACGGGTTCTTCCAGTACTCGAGCCCGCCGCAACCGAGCTGGGCCACAAAACCGCTTGCCAACGCGGCCAGGGAAATCCACTTGATCCTCTTCAACATTTGCGAACCTCCTCAGTCAGCTTGCCGATCTCAGCGGATTGGCGGTGCATCGCGCGCCGGATCGACCAGCAGGACTTCTCACCGCCGGCCCCTGCGGGTTAGCGGGCCAGCCACCTCGAATCACATCAGTTGATAACCGACTGCATCCACTTGTCGAACACCAGATTCGCCACGCACGCCCCAAGCTGAAGGGCTGCCAGCGTCGAGCCGGCGAACAGAATGGCCCACTTGGTCCACTTCTTGCTCAACATCGTTTTGTTCTCCTTGAACGACCAGCTTCACCGATCCGGGGCCGATCTTCTCGAACCCCACCGCTCCACCGGGATCTCACCTGGCGGAAAGAACCCGGACGGAGTCACACCCTCTCGCAACGGCCGTCACGATGCTTCAATCGAAGATCGCGCCGATCGCCACGTTCTGGAGGATGTTGTCCAACCGCAGCAGCCCGCCCAGCCCGCATCCGCCGAACTGGAACAGCACCGCCATCGACGCCAGGGCGACTGCTCGCCTGATCCACTTGACCATCGCATGCCTCCTTAAACAGAAGGAAACAGGTCGGCCTCACACTCGAAGGCCATCTCTTTTTGTCCACCGGCTTCGCACCCGGCCGCTGTTCTAGCCGGAGCGAACCACCGGCGGGCGCGACATCTAACCAGATTCTGGGTGCGAACCAAGACTCCAAAGATTGGCCGCGCCTCCAATCTTTGGGCCGAAAGTTTACTGCCTCTCCCGGCTATTGCAAGCCCCGACCGGCAAAAACTCTGATTTTTTCGGGGCTCACCGGCTCGATCACGCCTTCCTCCGTGATCATCCCGCGGATCAGCTCCGCAGGCGTCACATCAAAAGCCGGGTTCCAGCACGCCACCTCCTCGGGTGCCGTTCGTCGGCCGAATCCGCGCCGAATCTCGTCCGCCGACCGGTACTCGATCTGTATATCCGCTCCGCTGGCTATCTGCAAGTCGAACGTCGATCGCGGGGCCGCCACGTAAAAGTCGATCCCATGATAACGTGCCAGTACCGCGATCCCGTACGTACCGATCTTGTTCGCCGTATCTCCGTTCGCAGCGATCCGGTCCGCGCCAACGATCACCAGATCGATGCGCCCCTCCCGCATCAGATGCCCCACCATACTATCGCAAATCACGGTCACGTCAAGCCCCGCACGCGACAGCTCCCAAGCCGTCAACCTCGAACCCTGCAACAGGGGCCGGGTCTCCGTCGCATACACCCGAAACCGAACCCCAGCCTCATGGGCCGCGTACAGGACCGATAATGCCGTGCCGTATTCTGACGCAGCCAGCCATCCGGCATTACAGTGCGTCAGAACTCCACCACCAGGCCTGATCAGTTGCCGGCCGCGCTCTCCGATCGCCCGACACGTCGCCGCATCCTCACGACGGATCGCCTCGGCCTCCTCCAGAAGGCCTTCGACCATCCGTCTGACCGGGGATCCCCGCAACGCATCGGCCTTATTCCTCATCCGACGCAGCGCCCAGAAAAGGTTCACCGCCGTCGGACGCGAACGGGCCAGCGATTCACAGGCCTCATCCAGCTTTTCAAAGAACTCAGGCTCCGTCCCGGCATCACGAACGCCAAGCACGACACCCATCGCCGCCGCTACCCCTAATGCCGGCGCCCCCCGGATGCGCAGACTGCCAATCGCCTCCAACAGCGTTGTCAAGTCACTGCAGGATAACAACTTAAGATCGGACGGCAACAGCGTCTGATCGATCAGCTCGACGCAGCCGTCCAGCCCGCCGACCCATCGGATGGTCTTTGGCAACAGACCATCACCCACGGGTCAGCCGCTCCCGCAAAGCTTGGTTCTTCTTATCGACCGTTTCCGCCTGCTTTCTTTTGAATTTCTTTAGGGCCTCATCAAGGACAGGATCATGGAGCGCCAGGATTTGCGCCGCCAGGACCGCCGCGTTGCGCGCCCCCGCCTTGCCTATCCCGACCGTCGCCACTGGCACCCCCGGGGGCATCTGGACCGTGCTCAGCAGCGCATCCACCCCGCGAAGAGGGCCCGTGTCCAAAGGAACCCCGATCACCGGCCGGGTTGTCAGCGCCGCCAAGGTCCCGGCCAAGGCCGCCGCAAGCCCCGCTGCCGCTACGATCACCTCGATCCCCCGCTCCCGAACCGTCCGGGCGAATTCATGGACCTTTTCCGGCGTGCGGTGGGCGGACATGATCTCTACGTCGCAGTCCACCCCCAGCTCCAAGAGTTGCTCGCGACAAGCCTCCATGACCGGCCAGTCCGAGTCGCTCCCGATGATGATCGCCACCTTGGTGCCGGGCATTTGAGCCCTCCTGTCGCCCGACCATTGTAGCTGGGCCCGGGGCGTCCGCAATCGGGACATCGCCTCGGCGCCGGAGACCGCCCGTCGGAATCCGCCGCATGGCCCCGCCGGAAGCCCGGCAGTACAATGCGCACCTGTACGGGACCGCGCCTCCCCGTCACGACCGTTTCGGATCCCTGCGCATGAGCTCCATCGCAGCCCACCGATATCCGCTGCTCGCCAAGAGGGACCTTGATGGGTTCTTCGGCCTGGCCATCGACAACCTGGTGCAGTGGCTCCTCATAATCAGCCTCTGCGGGTTGACCTGCGGGATGACCGGTCCGGATGCCCGCTTCATTTACGACCACATCCTTCCCGGAGCGGCCGTCTCGCTGATTATCGGAAACCTGTTCTACGCTTGGCAGGCCCGGCAGCTGGCCCGCCGGGAGGGTCGCACCGACGTGACGGCGCTGCCCTACGGCATCAACACGCCCTCCCTGATCATCTATGTCTTCTTCGTCATGCTGCCTACGTACCAGGCCACCAAGTCACCTCGGGCCGCTTGGCTGATGGGTCTGGTGGCCTGTATGGGCAGCGGCCTGATCGAGTTTTCCGGGGCCTTCGTGGCCGAGCGGATTCGCCGCCTCACCCCCCGGGCGGCCCTCCTTTCAACACTGGCGGGCATCGCTCTCGGCTTTATCTCCATGACCTTCGCACTGCAGATCTGGCAGCGACCGCTCATCGCGATCGTCCCGATGGGGATCGTGCTGGTGACGTACTTCTCAGGAGTGCGGTTTCCCGGGGGCCTGCCGGGAGGCCTGCTGGCGATTCTGGCGGGCACAGCCTTGGCTTGGGGCCTGACGGCCGCCCTGCCCGCCGCGCACGAGGCGGACTGGCTCGGCCGGACCATGTCAGCCCAAGCGGTGCGCGACGCCTGGTCGCTGCGGGGCTGGCATCCGCCCTTGTGGGCCGGGGGCCAGGTCCTCGACTACGTCCGCCAGGCTTGGCACGATGAGACGCAGCGGAAGATCCTGCTCGGCTCCCTTTCCGTCATCATCCCTATGGGGCTTTTCAACGTCATCGGAAGCCTTCAGAACATCGAGTCGGCCGAGGCGGGGGGCGACCGGTTCGACACGGCCAGCTCGCTGGCGGTCAACGGGATCGGCTCCATCGCCGCCGCCCTGTTCGGCTCGTGCTTCCCCACGACGATCTACATCGGCCACCCGGGGTGGAAGGCCCTCGGCGCCCGGGCAGGCTACTCCACGCTCAACGGCATCTTCTTTACGCTCATCGGTTTGACGGGGACCGTCGCCGTCATCAACAGCGTGGTCCCGGTCGAGGCCGGCATCGCCATCGTCCTGTGGATCGGAATCATCATCACCGCCCAGGCCTACCAGACTACCCCCCATGAACACGCCCCGGCCGTCGCCGTCGGACTCTTTCCGGCCATCGCCGCCTGGGGCGCCACAGTGGCGACAGGCGTCTTCAACGTGAGCGGCGGCCGGACGCTCCAGGACCTCCTGATGAGCGATACCTCCACCGAGGCCAGCGGGTTCCTGCTGCACGGGATGAACCTCCTGGAACGAGGGTACATATTCACGTGCATGATCTTGGCGGCGATCTCGGCGTTTCTGATCGACCGGCGCTTCGGGCGGGCGGCGGCATGGGCCCTGACGGCGGCGGGTCTGACGGGACTGGGTTTCATGCACGCCTACCAGCTCCGCGGCAACACGGTCGATTACTACCTGATCGGCACCGAACTCCCGACCGGAAGCCTCGGCTTCCGCGCCTACGGCATCGCCATCGGCTACCTGCTGCTAGCGGGGCTTTTCGGTCTGCTGGCGTGGCTTCAGCGGCAGGGGCGCCTGATCGAGGTCAAGGAAGTACCGTAGTCCCGCGCCCCGGCGCAGGAAGAAGCCGGGGCCCCGGGGGCAACGATGAAAAACGCACAGTTGCAACCCCTGGCTCGAGAAATCCTCTGCACGGCCCTGTCGGCCTGCTTGTGCATCCCGGCCTGCGGCGGCTGTAGCGGACAGGCCGCCGAACTTCAGCTCCAGCCGTTCGCCGAGACTGTCCAGCGGATCCCTCTCGGGGCGGACAATGACATCCCGCGGTTCTTCCTGGGGTTTCCCACGCGGACGGCCGGCAACCGCGCGTGGTGGTACCTGCGGCCCGGACCGGACGGCCCCGCGACGACCGGCGGAGGAGTATCGGCCTTCATCCGGTTCAACGAGAACAAGAAGGTCGTCGAGCGCGAGCTGATCTCTTGGCTGCCCACCGGGCGCGGCGGCTACCGGCTCACCGCCGAACGGTTGATCGCGGCCGACGGGCGACCGGAGGACGCTGACTTCGCCGCCGTACTGGGGGAAAAACTCGGGGAGCTGGCCGCCAGAGAACCCCGCTACCGGTTCACGTCACAGGAGGTGTCGTATCAGTTCGCTGCGGACGGCGTGCTGCTGCTGAGCATGGACCGGTGGTCCCGTCCCGGTTCGCGGCTGACCGGCCTCCGCGGCGAAATCGATCCCGCCGCCCATCCGAACGCGGTCGAGGCCATCCGCCTGGCCTGGCAGATCCGACGATTCGCGATCGAGCTCGAGTTCGAGCCGCGCGGACGGATCCGGCGGTGAGGCGCCACGACCGGCGGCAACTGCGGCCCGGCGGTCGCGGGCCGGTCCCCGCAGCCGCCGAAAAACGCCCGGGGGCTATCTCGGCGTGTAGCCCAGCTTGCCCCAGACGGCGATCTGAAGGCGTTGCAGGTCCCGGTTGCGGGCCTGCACTTTCTGATACTGCGAGAGGTTCTCGGCCTGCTGCCAGGTCAGGCGCCCGAAACGGATGGTCCTCGAATCCACCCAGCGCCACCACTCGGAGTGCCCGTCGCCGAACGACAGCGTGCTGCCGTTCCCGTGCCGCAGGGGGATCGGGTTCCACCACCGCGGCTGGTCGATGGTGATCATCCAGACGGCGTCCCAGTTGTCGGGGAAGTCGTCGAAAAAGACCATCCGCTCGGAGGGCCGGCGGACCTGATCCACGTGCTTGACGACCCAGTCCCGCCCTTGGGCGTCGATCCACCACTTCTCGTAGCCGTTCATACCCATTCCGATGCTGTACGTGCGGATCTCGTGCTTCTGCGTTCCGGGGCAGTGATATATGTCCGTGACCCGGGCGTACGGATAGAGGGCCCCCCGTCGCAGACACTCGAGCTGCTCCGAAACCGGCCGCGCCGTCGGCGTGGTCGTATTGAACCGTACCCAACTCGGTGCCCGCGGGTTGCCCTCCGGCTGGTAATAGATCTGGTCGGACGACAGGTCCTGCTGGGCCGCCGCCGAAACCATGAAGCCCCTGTTGCTGACCGCGTACTGCACCCAGGCCAGACCGAGCTGATGCAGATTGTGCAGGCACACGGTCCGCTTGCCGGCCTCGCGCGCCCGGTGCAGGGAGGGCAGCAGCAACCCGACCAGCAGGGCGATGATGGCCACGACCACGAGCAGTTCGACGAGGGTAAAGGCCTTGGGCTTCATGAGAGGCGATCCCATTCACCCCGTTCCGTGAGCCTGCCGCACGGAACGGGCCCTTTCGGACGTGTACAGCGATCTTACCTGGAACGCGGTAGACAATCCACCGGCGAGCCACCAGGTCGATGGCCGCCATCAGGACAGGCGCCCGTCGTGACCCGCACCCCCTTGCGTCAGCCCCGCGCAAGCGACACCCCACGAAACCGCAGGGCGCTGGATTCCCGCTTGCACCGCAATGACGCGGGCGCGGGGTGATCCCATTCCGGACCACGGGAGGGCCGCGCCGAGCCCATGTCCACCCCTAGCGCGACTTCACCGCCGTCCAGACTTCATCATACAGCCGCGTGGCCGGGCCGAGGTCCCGGATGTACTCGAGCTTGCCCATCAGCTCCTCGGGGGGATAGATCGCCGGGTTCTCACGGTCGGCCGGGCGGATCTCCGGCAGAGCGGCGGCATTGGGCGTCGCGTAGCGGATGAAGTTCGAGAGCTGCGCCCCCGCCTGGGGTTCGAGGATGTAGTCGATGAACGCGTGAGCAGCTTCCACATGGGGCGAGCCGGCCGCAATGGTCATGGCGTCCACCCAGATGACCGACCCCTCCCGGGGCAGAACGAAGGCGACGTTCGGCTCCTCCTCCGCGGCCCGGATGGCGTCGCCGTTGTACACAATCGCCACCGCCGCATCCCCGGAAACCACCTTGTTCTTTCCGCCCACACCACCCTCGAAACCCAGCAGACGCGGGCTTTTCTTGGCCCGCAGCACAAGCTCGCCGGCCGCCCGCAGTTCCTCCGGGTCTGACGAGTTGAGCGATCGACCCTGGTACTTCAGCGCGATGCCGAGCATGTCCCGCATGGAGTCGATCAGAACGAACGGCCCCGGCTGACGATCCGGCTCTAAGATCACGCCCCAGGTGGGCTCGAGCGTCCCGACGCGGTCCCTGCGATACATCAGGCCCACCGTACCCCACTGATACGGCCGACTGTACCTCCCCCCCGGGTCATACGGGGGGTCGCGGAACCGCTGGGCGATGTGACGGCTGTTCGGGATCTTGGAGGCATCCAGGGGAGCCAGCAGTCCCAGCTTGGCCAGGACGGTGACGGCGTGATCGGAGGCCACGACCACATCGTACTGCCCGGCGCCCCCGCCCTGCTGGAGCTTGGCCATCATCTCCTCGGTCGCCTCATAGACGTCGATGCGCACGGGCATTCCCGTGCGGCGCTCGAACTCCCGGCAAATGGCCGGGTCGATGTACTCCGAGAACATGTACACGGTCAGCGGCCGGACCGCCGGACGCGTCTCCGACGAGGGCGAGCGCCGGCATTCGGCAAACCCCGCAACCATGAGCACGGCGCAGATGATGAACTCGAACGGACGTTTCATGAGCGCAATGGCCTCGGGGCCCTGCACGGCAGGCCGTCATCCCCTCACGCGCCCGGCACAGGACGCCGCTCAGGAAGCCCCGCCCGGGAACCCCTGCTTCTCCCCGACGCCTTCGGCCCCGTCGCCGCAGCCAGCGGAAGGCCGCCCCGGCCGGCCTAATACTCGCGGTTCTTGTTCCTGCCCGGCATCGGGACCGGGTAACGGCCGTCAGGACCGGGCTGCAGCGGGGCCGGCGAATCCGGCGATTCAAGCTTGTCCAGCCCGGGGGCGAACTCGTGATCGCAGTTGAGCATCTGCTCGTACGTGATGATCTGACCCGTGTGCGCCGCCATACGGCCCATGGCGGTCACCAGGCTCGCCTCCACGCCGCGCTTCGTTTCGTTGTACGGCCTGTCGTCCCGGATCGCCGCCAGGAGGTCCGCCCACTCATTGACGTAGGGATCCTCCTCGCCCGGACGGTTCTTGGATTCCCAGATCACGTCCGCCGGCTGCATGCTCTGGGTCTTGAAGATGGCGGAGGGACCGCCGCAGTCCCCGCGCCGCGAAACGATGGCCGAACCTTTGGTGCCGTGCAGATAGCTCGCGTAGATCTCGGGGCAGCCCTCCATGCAGCGGCCATCGAAACAGAACTTCGTCCCGTCGGCGTAGGTATACTCGACCGCGTAGGTGTCGAAGTTCTGATCGACGTACGCCACACCGTCGGGAGCCTGCCGGTAGTGGCGCCCGCCGACCCCCTGAGCCTGAACCGGCCAGGCGTTCTTCATCCAGCCCAGGTGATCGATGATGTGGATGTAGAAGTCGCTGTAACATCCCCCCCCGGCCCACAGGAAACTGTGGAATCTCTGAACCTGATACATCAGATGACTGATCCCCGCGGGCTTGGGAGGCGATGAGAAGTATCCGATCGGCCCGTGCATGCGGTATCCACGCTGGAGAATGATCTCGCCAAGCTCGCCGTCGTGTACGCGCTTGGCCAGCTCCTCCAGCGATCGGCTGTGTCGCGACATCAGGCCCACGCCCACCTTCAGGTTCTTCGCGGATGCCGCCTCACCCAAGGCCAGCATGCGCCTGGATGTGGGACCGTCCACGGTTACCGGCTTCTCCATGAAACAGTGCAGCCCCTTTTCCACGGCATACGTGAAGTGGACCCACCGGAAAGCCGGCGGCGTGGCGAGGATCACGATGTCGCCGCGCTTCAGGCAGTCCATGGCCCTCCTGTAGGCATCGAAGCCCACGAACCGGCGATCCGGGGGCACATCGACCCGATCGGCGTATCGCTCGCTCAACTGCCCGTGGCTCTTGTTGAGTCGATCCGGAAACACGTCGGCCATGGCCACGAGTCTGATCGAGTAGCCCTTGACGGCGAACGCGTTGGCCACGGCCCCCGTGCCCCGTCCCCCGCAACCGATCAGCGCGACCTGGATCAGGTCGCCGCCGCCGGCAGCGTACACGTGCGGGATCGCCGTTCCGGCCAGGGCCGAGGCGGCGGCGATCCGACCGGAGGTCTTGAGAAAGTCGCGACGCGAGGGGGTGCCTTGGGACGTCTGATTCATGGGAGTCCTCCATACGAATGGGTACGTTCCACGGGGGCTCTTATATGCCGCGCGCGCACGCGCGACAAGCCGAAGAACCCGCCGACCCGATCCAGCGGCCGCTCGGCCGGCCCGGCCAATGACGCCGTGACGGCGCCCGCCGGCCCCGACGGTGTCCTGGCCGCTTGCCGGCCGGTATACTGTCCGTCCGATCCGCGCAGCCAACCGCCCGAGGCCCTCCGATGCCGGAGAACTCCCCGATGCGTCTGAAACAGTGCAACCAGGCCCCCCGCAGGGGGATATGGCGATGCCTCCCGGCGTGCGTGCTGCTGTGGGCCGCCGGCCCGGTGGCTCGCGCCGACCTGAATGCCGGCGTGGCCGCCGTGAACGCCACCCCTCCGCTTGAGATGCAGGCCCCCCTGGGCGGCTACGGAGAACGGATGAACCGTCCGGCCGAGGGCGTGCACGATACGCTCTGGGCCAAGGCCCTCGTGCTCGACGACGGGACCAGGCGGTTCTGCCTCGTGACGCTGGACCAGCTCGGCCTGCCCCGGTCGGTCAAGGAATCGCTCATGCCCAGGCTGGCGGCCGAGGGCTGGACCGAAGCGACCGTCATGATCCTCCCCAGCCACACTCACACCGGCCCCGAGATGATGGCGATGAACCATCGCAACCGGCTCCAGGTGCCCCAGCTCGGGATCTTCAAGCCCGAACTGCTGGACTTCATGGTGCAGCGACTTGCCGAGGTCATCCGCGCCGCCTCCCGCCACAGCACGTCGGTCCGCTTCGGCGTCGGGAGCGTGCGGACAGAAGGCCTCCAGCGCAACCGCCGCGGGGCGCCCGAGATCGACCCGGAGCTTACGGTCGTGCGGATCGACCGGAACGACGGCACCCCCCTGGCCGCCCTCGTGCAGTTCACCGGTCATCCGACCATCATGACGGCGCAGGACATGCACTACTCCGGCGACTGGCCCGGGTATCTCCAGCGCGAGATGGAAGCCCTGATCGGAGGCGGTGCCGTGGTCATGTACTTCAACGGGGCCGAGGGCGATCAGTCCGTCATCGCCCCCGACGGGGGCAGCCGCTATGAGCGGGCCGAGCGATTCGGACGGCAGGTGGCCATCCGGGCCTGGCGCCTGTACGAAACAATCCGCCCTGCCCAGACCGGCCCCCTGGCCTTCACCTGCCAACCCGTCGAACTGCCCCCGGCCGTCCCCCACAGGGACTATCACAAGACCGGCGGACAGGAGTACGGCCTCACGCCGGAGGTCCTCTCGGTGGTCCTGAACGAGTGGCTGCCGCGCTCGGCGGCCGTGCACGCCGTGCGTCTGGGCGACCTGGTGATCGCAGGCGTGCCCGGCGAGATGACGGCCGAACTGGGCCTTCAGGTGAAAGCCCGCCTGCGGAAGGCCGGTGCGAAACACCCGGTCATCGGAGGCTTGGCCAACGAGTGGATCAGCTACATGCTCAGCCCCGCCCAGTACGAACGCGGAGGCTACGAAGCGAGCGTGAGCTTCTACGGCCCATCCCTGGGCCCCCGGATGGTGGAGGCGGCCGTAGAGGCCGCGGAAAGGCTGCTCCCCTGATTCCTACGACCGGACCCGCCACAACCGCTGAACCGCCACCGCCAGCACCACCGTCCCCAGGAATACCAGCGTCGAGAGCGCATGGATCTCCGGCGTCACCCCCCGCCGCACCGACGCATAAATGAAGATCGGGAGCGTCGTCGAATCCGGACCCGCCGTGAAGAAGCTGATCACGAAATCGTCGAGCGACAGCGTGAACGCCAGCATCGCCCCGGCCACGATCCCCGGCATCAGCAGCGGCAGCATCACCCGCCGCAACAGCGTCCACGTGTCCGCGTACAGGTCGCGGGCTGCCTCTTCCAAGGCCCGTCCGATCGTCGCCAGCCGGCCCTGCACGACCAGCGCGACGAAGGCGACCTGAAACGTGATGTGCCCGATGATCATCGCCGCAAGGCCCGGCTTGAACAGGTCCGAGATGCCCCGCAGCACGCCGAGGGCCACGACCAGCGCGGCCGCAAGGATGATGTCCGGCGTGACGACCGGAAGGTACAGCGAGATATCCAGGAACCGCCTCAGCCCCGGGGGCCACGGAAACCGCGATATCCCGATCGCCAAAAGCGTCCCGAGTACGGTCGCCACGAGGGTCGACGCCACCGCCAGCACGAGCGTGTTCCACGCCGCATCGAGCACGTATTCATTCCGGAACAGTCGGGCGTACCACTCGAGCGTGAAACCCCGCCAGCTCAGGCCATGCCGCGCGGCATTCACCGAGAACACCCCCACCGCGACCATCGGCAGGTACAGCCATATCAGACCCGCCAGGGCCAGCGAGAACACCCCCACCGCGACCATCGGCAGGTACAGCCATATCAGACCCGCCAGGGCCAGACCGTTAACCCAGCGCGGCAGACGGGCCCTCACGGGATCTCCACCTCCCGGCCACGATCCCGCAGCAGATAAAGCCCCGCCAGCGTCACCCCCATCAGGACCAGGCTTACGGCCGCCCCGAAGGGCCAGTCACGGCTTGGTCCGAACTGCTGCTGGATCAGATTGCCCACGAGCATGTACCGCGCCCCGCCCAGGAGGTCGGGCACGACGAAAACCCCCATCGCCGGGATGAACGTGAGCACGACCGCCACGCGCAGCCCCGGAAGCGTCTGCGGAAGGATCGCGTGCACGAACACCCGCCGGCCCGAGGCGTACAGGTCCCGGGCCGCCTCCACGATCGCCCAGTCGAGCCGCTCCACCGTCACGTACACCGGCAGGACCGCAAACGGGAGGAAGCTGCTGACCATCCCCAGATAGACGGCCAGCCGGCCGGGATACAGCGACGATCCGGCCGGGATGAGCCCCAGCCAGCCGGCCAGCCGGGCCGGTGGAAGCTGATGCGAGAGGATCAGCATCCACCCGTAGGCCCGGATCACCAGGTTCGTGCACAGCGGGATGATCACCAGCCCCAACAGGGCGTAACGAGTCCGGCCCCGCCGCCGGGCCGCGATGAAAAATGCCAGCGGATACGCCAGCACCAGCGACACGATCGTGGTCACCAGCGCGGTCCACGCACTGCGGCCGACGATCAGCAGGTAGTCCGCCGACCACGCCAACAGACCGAAGCCGAGCAGGCGTCGGAAGTTCTCGGCGGTCGGTTGCCAGAGCACCTCGCCGTACGGGCCCCGCCGCGCCAGCGTCAGCGCCGCCAGGACCAGCCATGGAAGCATCAGGAACGCCCCCAGCCACAGAAGGCCCGGAAGCACGAAGAGCCACCCCAGATACCGCCCCCCGCCGGCCGGCTCGGGCGTCGCCACTTGACCGTCACAGGTCGAGAGTCGTTTCACGGGTGTCGGTCGTCAATCCGCCAGGACCACAAGGTGCTCCGGGGGCAGCTCCAGCCAGATCTCCTGCCCCGGGCTGTACGGTCCGGCGGCCGGTGTGCGGGCACGAAGCCCGCACTCGGTGAGCACGTCCACGTGATCGCCGCGGTAGATCGTCTCCCGAATCCGCGTCCGCACGCCGTTGACCGGCGGACAGCCGCGAACGATCCGCACCCGCTCGGGCCGGATCGCCAGGGTGCCCCCCTCCCGATCGAGCCGTTCCGCGACGACGAGTACGCCGAGCGGCGTCTCCAATCCCCCGTCATAGCGCGAGCCGCGGATGAGGTTCGCCGCTCCGAGGAACTCGGCGACGAACCGGGTCCTCGGTCGATCGTACACTTCGGCCGGCGTGCCCATCTGCTCGATGCGTCCGTCCTGCATGACCAGCACGCGATCCGAGACGGTCATGGCCTCGTCCTGATCATGCGTGACGAGGATGAACGTCTTGCCGAGCCGCCGCTGAAGCCGCCTCAGCTCGATCTGAACTTCGGCTCGGAGCTTGGCATCCAGCGCGGACATCGGCTCGTCGAGCAGCAGAACCTCCGGCTCGTTGACCAGGGCCCGCGCCAGAGCGACACGCTGCTTCTGGCCGCCCGAGAGCTGATGCGGCCGCCGGTCGGCCATCGGCTCGATCCGGAGCATCGCCATCGCCCGCCCGACCCGTTCCCCGATCTGCGAGGCGGGGCACCGGCGGCTTCGCAGCCCGAAGGCGATGTTCTCGAAGACCGACAGATGGGGAAACAGGGCGTAGTTCTGAAAGACCGTATTGATCGGCCGCTGGTGCGCCGGGCGATCCAACGGCCGACCCGACAGGATGACCTGGCCGCGGTCGGGCCTCTCCAACCCCGCGATGATCCTCAGAAGAGTGGTCTTGCCGCACCCCGAGGGGCCCAGGAGCGTCACGAACTCCCCCCCCTGCACGCGGAAGCTCACGTCGTCCAGGACCCGGACCGCCCCGAAACTCTTGCAGATGCCGGAGACTTCCAGGTCCCCCCAGCCGGCCGGCCGCGCCGGCACCGCGACCGCCGGCACGGGACTCGTTGTGGCGGGGGGCGCGTCGGAGACGTCCACGTCCAGACCTTCGTTCACCTCGGATGCTCGCGCGGCAGGCCGTCGGGCGCGGCCCCAGGGCTTCAGGATCGAATCACATCGACCACAAGAGCATAGGAACCGCTCAGACCGGCATCAAGAGCCTGAGACGCCCTTCGGACGGAGCCCCGACAGGCGCCCGAAAGGCGCGCCGGACGCCCCGCAGGAGTCATCCCGCATCTCGGCAACAGGCCGCCCCGACCGTCCTCCGGGGGCCGCAGGTCATGCCGGCGGGCAGTACCCGGGCAGGTCCCGGAAAGCGTGCGTCGCGGCCGCGACGCCCCCCAGGCCGACCCGGCAGGCGTTCGGCTCCAGGCCTCAGCCCCGGCCGAGTCGCCCGCCGCCCCGTCAGAAGAACGGCAGCCCGATGTAGAAGCTGAAGTACCTCACGTCGTCGTCGCCGCTCTTGCTGACGGGATAGGCCAGATCGAACTCCATCGGGATCGTCCCGAAGAAGGGCAACGTCAGCCGGATGCCCGCCCCCACCGAGGCCCGCCACGTGCTGATCGAAAAGTCCTCCTCGACGGTGCCCATGTCCAGGAAGAGGACCCCCCGCAGCACCTTCTCGTACAGCGGAAACGACACCTCGGCGCCCGTCAGCAGCTCGAACTCGCCGCCGATGGGGTCGTCCCGCAGCCCGTCCCGCGGCGTGATTCCGCGGTAATCGAAGCCGCGGAAGGACCCGATGCCCCCGGCGTAGAACCGCTCGAAGACCGGGGCGTCCCCGAGGATGTAACCCATGTTGCCCCGGGCGCTGAGCACCGTCTTGCGGTCGTAGGCATCCGTCACAAGCGTCCAATGCTGCACGTAGGAGGCCGTCAGCGTCGAGAACGTGTAGTCCCCCCCCATCGCTCCGGCCTGCTCCCAGGCCAGGCGCAGGCGGTGCCCCCGGCTCGGGTTGAACACGCTGTCGGTCGTGTCGTGGATCATGGCCGGCTCGATCGTGGTCAGAAAGCTGCTCCCTTCGGCGTCGCGGATGTCGCGGGCCGACAGGAACCGCACGTCGTCGATGTCGATCCACTCGGTCCGGAAGCTCACCACGCCCGTCCAGTTCTTGAGACGCCCCTCCTCGAACCGGTGATCGAAGCTCCACTTCAGGCCGAACCGCTCCTCGTCATAGGGCCCGCGGTCCCGCTCGAAGTAGTACAGGCTCGTGTTCAGCCCGATCGGCTGGTCCGCCAGGTACGGCTCGCGGAAGTCGATCCGGAAGCGCGTGACCTCCGTGCCCGGCTCGAGCTGGATGCGCGCGGTCTGCCCGGCTCCCCGGAAGGCCCGACCCCGGAAGAACTCCCCGAAGCTGCGGGGCCAGTCGAACAGATCGAAGTTCGTGTTCTCGATCATGATGTTGCCCATCAGCCCCGCATCGCTGCTGACCCCCGCCCCCAGCATGAAGTTGTTCGTCCGCGGGTTCTCCGTGACCTCCACCACGGCGTCCCGTACGTCCGGCGCGTTGCCCACCGGCGTGATCGCCGCCTCCGTGAAAAGCTGCGTCTCCTTCAGCCGATCCTCGGCCTTGCGCAGCTTCGTCACGTCGTAGACCTCCCCCGGATAGAACCGCAGCTCCCGCCGGACGACCTTCTCCTGCGTCGTCTGGTTTCCATTCACCTCGATCCGGCCGACGCGGAACGGGCCGCCCTCGCGGATCGTAACGTTCAGCACGATCTGCTCCGGCTCCTCGGCAAAGACCCTCTGCGAATCGGCCGCCGCGTAGATGTAGCCATTCTTCCCGTACTCGGTCTCGATCGTGCGGAGATCGTCCTTGAGCCGGAAGGCATCGAAGAATTCGCCGGGCCGCAGCCTCATCAGGCCCAGAATCTGCTCGTCCGTATAGACGCTGTTGCCTTCGACCCGGATCTCCCGGATCCGGTAGCGGACGCCCTCGCTGATCACGAAAACGATCCGCAGTCTCTCGCGGGCGGCGTCGAGGAATTCGGGGCGGTAGGAGACCTCCGCCTCCAGGAACCCGTGCTCGCGGTAGAACGTCTGGATGTTCTCGGCGTCCCGCTGGACCTTGTCCGTGTCGTACTCGCCCGTCCGGAAGATCCAGATGTAGGGCTTGGAGCTGACCAGGCGCAGAAGCTCGGCGGGCTTGTATGACACGTTGCCCTCGAAGGCGATCTGCCGGATGCGGACCCGCGGGCCTTCCGTGACCGTATAAATGACCCGCTGCTCGCGCGCCAGCGACTCCTCGTCGAGCGCCACCTCGACGTAGGCGTAACCCGCCTCCTTGTACTTCCGCTCGATCTGCTCCCGGCCCTGGAGGACCTGGAACCGGTCCACCGGATCGCCCACGCCGAAATCCAGATCCTTGGTCAGGTCCTTCACCGCGAATCGCGTCGCCCCGCGAACCTCGATCGAACGGACGACCGGCTTCTCGCGCAGCACCAGCGTGACGATCACCTCGCCGTCCACCGGGTCCACCGTCGCCCGCGCATCCAGAAAGCTCCCCGTCCGCAGCAGCGTCCCGATGTCTGCCGACATCTGCTGGGCCGAGTACGGCTGCCCCGCGGCCGTCCGGATGCGGTTCCGGACGAACCCCTCATCAATCAGTTCCAGGCCCTGGATGCGGATCTCGCGGACGACCCGCCCGTCGAAGGCAGCCGCCGGAGCGGTCGTGGGCACCTGCCCCGCGGCCCGCGTGGCGAGGATACCTGCCCAGAAGGCCCATGCGGCCGAGTTCCATCGCATTGGCGGCACCTCCGGAGGGGGGGACGCATCGGATGCTTCCGCACGGACCTCGCGCCACAGGTCCGCTGCAATTCACCGCGACGTACGGGCGGTATCTTAGGCCGCGGCCCATGGCGGTCAAGCCGCGCCGGCCCCGCGGAACCCGCGCCCCCCGCGGCCTGTCGTTCGTGCCCCCCGCGGGCGCCGTATACAATCATGTCTCATGCCGGATGCCCTCTACCTCATCGACGGCCACGCGCAGATGTACCGCTGCTACTACGCGCCGTTCCGCGACCTCTCCAGCCCGACGGGCGAACCGACCAAGGCCACCTACGTGTTCTGCCAGATGCTCCTGACGCTCGTGCGGGAACGCCGCCCCACACACCTGGCCCTGGTTATGGACGTGCCCGGCAAGCCCGTGTTCCGCGACGAGATCTTCGAGGGGTATAAGGCCCACCGGCCTCCGGCCCCCGAGGACTTCCCTCCCCAGGAACAACGGATCCTCCAGATCGTCCGGGCCGCGGGAGTCCCGATCCTGGCCACCCCCGGCTTCGAGGCCGACGACATCATCGCCACGCTCGTGGAGCGCTGCCGGGGCCGCGAAATCGACGTCTACCTCGTCAGCAAGGACAAGGACCTCGAACAGCTCCTCTCCGACCGCGTGCGCATGTACGACCCCCACAAGAACGAGGTGATCGATGCCGACCGGCTCCGCCGCGAGAAGGGCTACGGGCCCGAGCAGGCCGTCGAGGTCCAGACGCTCTGCGGCGATTCGGTCGACAACATCCCGGGCGTCCGGGGCATCGGCCCCAAGACCGCCGCCCGGCTGATCGCCCGATACGGCTCGGCCCAGTCCGTCATCGAACACGCCGACGAACTCACGCCGGCCCAGAGGACCAACGTACTCGCCTTCGCCGGGATGCTCCCACGGACGCGTCGCCTGGTGACCCTCCGGCGCGACGTGCCCCTGGAGATCGACATCGAGGCGCTGCGCTTCCGGGGTCTGGCCGCCGAGGCCATCCGCCCGATCTTCGCAGAGCTGGGCTTTGCCCGGCTGATTCCCCAGCTCGATGCCTTGTATCCGCCGGCCGCGCCTTCCACTGCGGCGGCCGATATTCCGGCCGCGACCCCGGCCGATACGCTCTTCGCCGAACCGGCATCCGAACCCCCTCTCCCGACCGTCGTGCCGGCCTGGGCCGTCAGTCCGCCCGGACAGGCGGACCGTTCCGATCGCCGCTACGTGCTGATCGACACTCCGACCGCCTGCGACGACTTCATCCGCGCCCTCCGGGCGCAGAAACGCTTCGCGTTCGACACGGAGACGACCAGCCTGGACCCCATCCGCGCCGAGCTGGTGGGGATGAGCTTTTCGTGGCAGGCAGGCACCGGATACTACCTCCCGTTCCGGGGCGTCGGCGGTCCGCTGCTCGATCTCCGCGAGACGCTCGAGAAACTCCGCGGCATCCTCGAGGACGAAGGCGCACGAAAGATCGGCCAGAACGCCAAGTACGACCTCATCGTCCTGCGGCGGCACGGGATTCGCGTCCGCGGGCTTGAATTCGACACGATGATCGCCAGTTTCGTCCTCGACGCGACACGCCGCTCGCATGGCATCGACGCCCTCTCGTTGGAGCTGCTCGGCCTGCGGAAGATCCCGACGAGCGAGTTGCTCGGACGCGGACGCGACGAGATCCGCATGGACGCGGTCGACACCCGGCGGGTCTGCCAGTACGCCGCAGAGGACGCCGACTGCGCCTGGCGCCTGTACGAAGTGTTCGCACCGCAGCTCGTGCAGGCCGGGCTCTTGGACCTCTTCGCCGAAACGGAAATGCCGCTCGTCGAGGTCCTCGCCGAGATGGAGCAGAACGGCATCGCCCTGGACGTGCGGCTGCTGGCGGAGATGAGCCGCCGGCTCGAGACCCGCCTCAACGAGCTGCGGACGGAGATCCACAAGGCCGCCGGCCGGGAGTTCAACATCGACTCGACGCGCCAGGTCGCCGCCGTCCTGTTCGACGAGCTGGGGCTGCGGATCGTGCGGCGCACGAAGACCGCCCGCAGCACGGACGCCGAGACCCTCGAGACGCTCGCGCACGAGACGGGCCACCCCGTCCCCAGGCTCCTGCTGGAATACCGCGAGCTGGTCAAACTCAAGAACACGTACGTCGACACCCTCCCGCGGATGGTCAACCCGCAGACCGGACGCGTGCACGCGAGCTTCAACCAGACCGGCGCCGTGACGGGGCGTCTCTCCTCGAGCGACCCCAACCTCCAGAACATCCCCATCCGCACGGAACTGGGCCGCCAGATCCGCCGCGCCTTCGTCCCGGGCGACCCCGAGCACGTCCTCCTGACGGCCGACTACTCGCAGATCGAGCTGCGGGTCCTCGCGCACTTCTGCCGGGACCCCGCACTGGTCGAGGCCTTCCGGGAGGGCCTCGACATTCATGCCCGCGTCGCCTCGCAGGTGTTCGACGTTCCGCTCGAGCAGGTGACCAGGGAACAGCGCAACCGCGCCAAGGCCGTGAACTTCGGGATCATCTACGGGCAGGGACCGGCGGGGCTCTCCCGCCAGACCGGAATCAGCGTCAGCGAGGCCCGCGCGTTCATCGCCAAATACTTCGAACGCTACCCGGGGATCCGCGACTTCATCGATTCCACGATCGCCCAGGCCCGCCGGGAGGGCTTCGTCCGCACGATCCTCGGCCGACGCCGCCGCATCGAAGACATCCACTCCCGCGACCGCGCCCGGGCCGCCGCGGCCGAGCGCTTCGCCGTCAACACCGTCCTTCAGGGTTCCGCGGCCGACCTCATCAAACGGGCCATGATCCACATCCATCGACGCATCCACGCCGAGGCCCGACCGGCCCGGATGCTCATCCAGGTCCACGATGAGCTGGTCTTCGAAATCCCACGCACCGCCGTCCAGGACGAAGCCCAGATGATCCGCCACGAGATGGCCCACGCCCTCCCCCTCCACGTCCCCCTCCAGGTGGACATCGCCTGGGGCGACAACTGGCTCGAAGGCAAGTAAGCCCCACCCCCGCGTCCTCGGCGGCGACGCAAGAGAGGACGACCGTATTGGTCAGCGTCCTGCTTTCGCTTCCCCCTTGCGCACAATCCCCAGGCCGCTGCCTCGCCACGGACTCCGGGGGGTTCGCAGCACGCTCACCCCGATGCGGTACCCTCGTCGTTTCATGGCACCTTCGGGCTCGCGATCCGCGGTTCATCACGCAGTTGCGTCACCATCTGCCCGAGACGGTCGCATCCCTACGGGCCCCGGGAATCGTCCCGGACCCCCGGGACACCGCACGCATTTCGGAAGCACCCACGGTGCTGTGACACACCCAGGAGCAGCCACACTCAGGAGAGGATGATTCGCTTCGTAGTCTCGGCCGCGAGCATGGCTCCCTTCCAGGCCAGGACGGCGAATCGGCTCAGGATGAGTGCGGTGGAATCGGTTTACTCATTGCCCGCACACGCGCTATCGCGACGTCAGATCGCCGGGCTGTTGGGCTCGACCGGGCCACGGTGCGGCGTCATATCCTCGGGGCGGCGGGTTCAGATTCGGCCGGGCCGAGCCGGGAGGCGGCCCGGCCGGGCGATTCAAACGGGGCGCCCACCGGATCGCACGAACTGGCCCGGCGCACCGGGTCCCCGGTCCCGGAACGCCAAAGCCGCCGCCCGACCCGACTGCTGCGTCGGCCGCCCTCCGCTCCGCCCGACCCTGGCCGGTGGCGGACCACGGCTTCACAGGTATCCCACCGTCCGGCGGTGGGTGCGGAAAGCGAAGCATCGCCGGGTTGCTGCCGCCACGTCGGACTGGCCAGCCGTTATTCCTTGACCTCATACTCCGCGTCGATGACGTCCTCGTCCTTCTTGCCGCCGCCGGTGCTGCCGGAGGCGGTGCCCGAACCGGTGCCCGCCGCCTTGGCGCCGGCCTTCGCGGCCGCCTGTTCGTAGAGGATGCGCCCGATCGTCTGGGACGCGGACATGAGCTGATCGATGCTCTTCCTGATGGCGTTCGTGTCGTCGGACTTCATCGTCTCGCGGAGCTGGTTCATGGCGGCCTCGATCTTGCCCCGCTCGTCCGCCGGCACCTTGTCTCCATGTTCCTTAAGCGTCTGCTCCGTCTGCCAGAGCAACTGGTCCGCCCGGTTCCGGGTGTCGACGAGTTCGCGCTTGCGGCGGTCCTCCTCCGCGTGGGCCTCGGCGTCCCGCCGCATCCGCTCAATCTCCTCCTTGGTCAGGCCGCTGCTCGACTCGATTCGGATCTTCTGCTCCTTGCCCGTGGCCCGGTCCTTCGCAGAGACGTTCAGGATCCCGTTGGCGTCGATGTCGAACGTCACCTCGATCTGGGGCACGCCCCGCGGGGCCGGCGGGATGCCCGTCAGGTTGAACCGCCCCAGCGTCCGGTTGTCCGCCGCCATCTCCCGCTCGCCCTGGAGCACGTGGATCGTCACCTCGGTCTGGTTGTCCGCCGCCGTGCTGAAGATCTCCGTCTTGCTCGTCGGGATCGTCGTGTTCCGCTCGATGAGCCGGGTCATCACCCCGCCGAGCGTCTCCACGCCCAGAGACAGCGGGGTCACGTCCAGCAGGACGATATCGTCCTTCTCGCCGGCCAGCACAGCCCCCTGGATGGCCGCCCCGACCGCCACGACCTCGTCCGGGTTGATGCTCTTGTTGGGCTCCTTGCCGAAGATGTCCTTCACGAGCCGCTGGACGGCCGGAATGCGCGTCGAGCCTCCGACGAGCACCACCTCATCGATGTCCTGCGGCGTAAGCTTGGCGTCCTCCAGGGCCCTCATCACCGGCCCGCGGCACCGCTCCGTCAGATGGTTGGTAAGCTGCTCGAACTTCGCGCGCGTCAGCGTCTGTTGCAGGTGCTTGGGCCCGCTCTGATCCGCCGTGATGAACGGCAGGTTGATTGTCGTCTCCTGCGTGGTCGACAACTCGCACTTGGCCTTCTCGCAGGCCTCCTTGAGCCGCTGGAGCGCCATCGGGTCCTTGCGGAGGTCGATTCCCTCGCGCTTGCGGAACTCCTCCGCCACGTAGTTGATCAGCACCTCATCGTAGTCGTCGCCGCCCAGGTGCGTGTCCCCGTTCGTGCTGAGCACCTCGAAAACGTTGTCCCCGATGTCCAGGATCGAGATGTCAAACGTCCCCCCGCCCAGATCGAAGACGGCGATCTTCTCGTTCCGCTTCTTTTCGAGCCCGTAGGCCAGGGCCGCCGCCGTCGGCTCGTTGATGATTCGCTCGACCTTCAGTCCGGCGATCTCCCCGGCGTCCTTGGTGGCCTGCCGCTGCGAATCGTTGAAATACGCCGGCACGGTGATGACCGCCCGAGTCACCTTCTCGCCGAGGTAATCCTCCGCCGTCTTCTTGAGATCCTGGAGTATCATCGCCGAGATCTCCGGCGGGGTGTACTGCTTGCCGCGCACCTCGACCTTCACGAGTTCGTCGGGACCCCCGACGATCGTATAAGGCACCATCTTCTCTTCCGTCTCGACCTCGCGGTGCCGCCGGCCCATGAACCGCTTGATCGAATAGATCGTGTTCTTGGGGTTGGTCACCTGCTGGTGACGGGCGATCTGTCCGACCAGTCGCTCCCCCTTGTCCGTAAATGCCACCACCGAGGGCGTCAGCCGCGAACCCTGCGCGTTGGTCAGTACCTTCGGCTGACCACCCTCCATGACCGCCACCACCGAGTTGGTCGTTCCCAGGTCGATTCCGATGATCTTGGACATCAGAGATCACTCCCTTCGGAGCCGCGGAGGCCTGCCTGCGCAGACCTTCCTTTGTCCTATCGTCGAGCAAGCCCGGTGCCAACCTCAAGTGCCCCACACACATGATTATAACCGCTTGTATGGCAGAATGTTACGATCTGTGATCGGGAAGCGACCCTCCCCTCGTCCCCTGTCAACCTGGCAGCATACTGCCCAGCGATTGGCATTCGGCGCCGACCGGCTAAACTCGTTGTATGGCAACTGGACCGTTCGAGACGGCCGAGGCGGCTGGCTATCCGACGGTGCGGCAACTCTCCGTCTTTCTCGAAAACCGGTTGGGCCAGCTCCTGCGCCTGGCCAAGCTCTTCGAACATCAGGACATCAAGATCCTCGCGCTGTCGGTGGTCCATTCGGTGGACTGCGCCGTAATCCGGCTGCTTGTGGATAACCCCGATGCCGCCACCGAAGTCCTTCGTGATGGGGGCTTTCCAATCAGCGAAGCTGAGCTGATCGTCGTTTCGTTGCCGCCCGGCCGCCGCGGATTGCTCACAATCTGGTCTGCGCTGCTGGAGGCCGAGGTCAACATCAGCTACACGTATCCCCTTCTGGTACATCCCCGGGGCCGGCCCGCCGTCGCAATCCACGTGGACAACCTCGAGATGGCCGAACAGACCCTCGTCAAAGCCGGTTTCGAGGTGATCGATCAGGCCACTCTGCAGGGCCTGCCGTGACCGGTGGTCTGCCGAGATGACAGGCGCCCATAGCACCAAGGCGGCCCGGCCCGTCGCGGCGTGTATCATAACCCGCGGCCAGCAGGCGGGTTACCGATCGCGGAACCTGGCATGCGCATTGCTCGTAGGGACGGTTAGGCGGTCTGACGGCTCATGAGCAGATCGGGATGGGCCTCGGACGGCCTCTTGGTCATGTGAAGGATGGGTACACATGGGAAGGTTTGCGAACAACGTCAAGACCGTGCTGCTGCTCGGCCTGATCATGGGCCTGGCGATCTTCGCCGGCCGAATGCTCTTCGGACCGCAGGGCATCTTTTACGGGCTGGTTTTCGGCGGGTTCGTCAACGTGATCGGGTACTTTTTCTCGGATAAGATCGCCCTGGCTGCCATGGGGGCGCAGGAGGTTACGCCGGAAAACGCGCACGAACTGGGCCCGATCGGGCCGACGTACCTGGGGATCGTCGAGGAACTTGCACGAAATGCCGGGTTGCCGATGCCGCGGGTCTACGTGAGTCCTCACCGCGCCCCGAACGCCTTCGCCACAGGTCGCAACCCCTCGAACGCGGCCGTCTGCGTCACGCAGGGCCTGCTCGAGACGATGCCCGAGCGCGAGTTGCGGGGCGTGATCGGACATGAGCTGGCCCACGTGCGGCATCGCGACATTCTCATCCAGACGATCGCGGCCACGTTTGCGGGGGCCATCACGGCCCTGGCTCACATGGCCCAGTGGGGGCTGATGTTCGGTGGTGGCATGGGCCATCGGGACGACCGCGAGGGCGGCACGAATCCGCTCGTGATGCTCCTGATGATCCTGCTGGCGCCGATCGCCGCCCTCCTGATCCAGCTCTGGATTTCGCGGACCCGCGAGTACGCGGCCGATTCCTACGGAGCCCAGCTCTCCGGCGACCCCTTGGGGCTGGCCAGTGCCCTGAGGCGGCTGCATGCGTATAACGAGCGCATCCCCATGCCGGTCAACCCCACGCGTGAGGCGATGTTCATCGTGAAGCCCCTCTCGGCCGAGGGCCTGACCGGCCTGTTTGCCACCCACCCCCCGATCGAGGAGCGGATTCGGCGCCTGGAGGCGATGGCCGCCGGAGGCATGAGCTGGTGAGCCCGGCGAACGGGAGGACCGCTCCGCGGGATTACTTGAGGGCCTCGGCGCCCGCGACGATATCCAGGAGCTCCAAGGTGATCTGCGTCTGGCGGGCCCGGTTGTAGGCTCGCGTGAGCGTCTTGATCATATCGTTGGCAGCGTCCGTGGCCGCCTTCATGGCCACCATACGTGCGACCTGTTCGCTGACCGCCGCGTCGGTGAACGCTTGGAACAGCCGCGTCTTGACCGCCAGGGGCAGCAGTTCGGCCAGCAACTCCTCCGGCGGCGGCGAGTACTCGTACTCCACAGGGGCGGGGGCCGCGAGGCGGGCTGCGCCGGGGAGCGCCTCGGGCTCAGGTGCCTGAAGCGGAAGAAGCTGCATCACCTCGGGTTTCTGGGTGGCCGTGGAGAGGAACTGCATGTATACGACATGCGCGGTCCGGAGGAGGCCTTCCGAATACTGGCGGATCATCGAGTCGGCGATAGGCTCGACCTGCGCAAGCTGAGGCCGATCCTCGAATTGCGTGAATGTCGCCGCCAAGGGCCGGCCCAGGAACCGAAAGTAGTTGATCCCCTTCTTGCCGGCCACGTAAAGGTCCACCTGCTCCTGATCGGGGCGGGACCGCAGGTGTGCGGTGGCCGTCCGAAGGAGACTGGCGTTGTACCCGCCGCACAGGCCGCGATTGCTGGTGATGACCAACAGGGCGGAGCGTCCGGCGCTCTCGTTGGGCTGGAGCAGGCGGTGCGCTCCCCGGTCGCAGCGGGCCGCAACCTGCCGAACGAGTTCCGTGATGCTCTCCGTGTAGGGCTTGGTGGCCATGGCCCGGTTGAACGCTCGCTGAAATCGGGCGGTCGCGATGAGCTGCATCGTGCGGGTGATCTTGCGGATGTTCGTTACGGCCTTTCGGCGCTTGACGATCGCTTTTGCTTTGGCCACGGCCGATCCTCCTGGGCGGGGCCCTCGGACGGTCCGTATGATACGGCGGTCTGGGCACGGCCGCCAGCCCGGACGGGGTCTTGGCTGGCGGGGCGCGCAGGCCCAAGTGTGGCGGCGCGCTCCATCGCCGAGCTACCCTAGCGCTGTTTCGGGGGCGTGGCGCTGCTTGACGCCATGCGCGGCGGCGGGATATACTCCAGTCGGTCTTGATGCGCAGCGGCGCATTACCTTCGTTCTCACACGAGGTTGCCGCCAGGCACGGGCTGAAGCGGCAATAGAGAGGAGACGAGGAACAGGTAAAGCCCGGAATAAGCAGGGGATCTTCTCGGCGCGTACCGCACAACGGGTTACGGCTCGCAATGCCGCGGCGTCACGATGGATTGCCGGTGGCAATGCGGGCGATCGACACTGTGGACGTTCTGTAAGTGATATGTTGAGCCTCATCGAGTGCCCAACCGGGTTCTGTCTCATGAAGGAGTCTGGAAGCCTCCGAACCGCGAACCCAGAACACATCCACAGCCGATTTGACTGAAGGTGCATCCGAGCGGTTCGGATGCAGTCGAGAAAGCGCCCTCCCGATCTCCGCAGGTTCGCGGGGTTCCTGTCCAAGCGGCCGCTGGCTCAGGGTGCGCGGTCCGGTCTCGGACGCCGGACCGTCGCCGACAAGGGTGTGGCCGTGTCGGTACGAACAAGCTCAACGTCCAGATCAAGGGTGGTCAATGGGACTGCTACCACTTGCGGCGGCGGTCTCGTTGGGCTGGACGATCGCCATCGCGATCGTGGTCTTGCTGGTCGGGATGGGGATCAGTTATGGACTCTCGGTACTGTGGGGGCGGTCGGCCTATCGGACCGCCAAGGCACAGGCTGAGCAGATTCTCAACGAGGCCCGGGAGGAATCGGAGAAAACGATCAAGGCAGCGCGCCTGGAGGCGAAAGAACAGGCGCTCAAGCTGAAGGAGGAAATGGAGCGGGAGGCCCTGGCGACCCGCGCGGAGTTGAAAGAGGCGGAGCGCCGGCTGGCCAAGCGGGAGGACAATCTCGAACGGAAGCTCGACGCCCTCAATGCCCAGGAAAGGGCGCTGCAGAACCAGGAGAAGGCCCTTCAGGAACGGGACAAGAAGCTGGCGGCCAAGGCCCGGGAACTGGACGAAGTGATCGCCCAGCAGCGCGAGCAGCTTCTCCGGATCACCGGGATGGGCATCGACGAGGCCCGCGAGATGCTCCTGGCCCGCATCGAGCAGGAGGTGGAGCACGAAGCGGCGTCCATCGTCGAGCGCGCGATCGAGAACGCGCGGGAGACGGCCGAAGAGAAATCCCGCGAGATCATCCTCACGGCCATCCAAAGGTACGCGGCGGAGCACACGAGCGATCACACGGTCAGCGCGGTGGACATCCCCTCCGACGATATGAAGGGACGCGTTATCGGACGGGAGGGACGAAACATCCGGGCCTTCGAAAAGGCGACCGGCGTGGACGTGATCGTCGATGATACGCCGGGGGTCGTCGTCGTCAGCGCGTTCGATCCGGTCCGCCGGGAAGTGGCCCGGCTCGCGCTCGAGCGCCTCATCCAGGATGGGCGGATTCACCCGGCCCGCATCGAGGAGATCGTCGAACAGACGCGCAAGGATGTCGAAAAGCAGATCGCCGAGATGGGGCGCAAGGCCAGCATCGAGGCCAATGTCGGCGGGCTGAATCGCAAGCAGACGGACCTGCTGGGCCGGCTGGGCTTCCGGACCAGCTATGGTCAGAACGTTCTTCGGCACAGCATCGAGGTGGCCTACCTCTGCCAGGTGATCGCCGACGAGCTGGGGCTCGACGGAGCCATCGCCCGTCGATGCGGCCTGTTGCACGACATCGGCAAGGCGGTGGACCACGAAGTCGAGGGCGGCCACCCGCAGATCGGGGCCGACATCTGCAAGCGGTTCAACGAACGTCCCGAGGTGATCAACGCGATCGCGGGTCACCACGGGGACGTGCCCGCGATGAGCCCCTATACGGTGATCGTGACGGCGGCCGACGCCATCAGCGCTTCGCGGCCGGGCGGTCGGCGCGAGTCGCTCGAGCGGTACATCAAGCGGCTCGAGGGGCTCGAGGAGATCGCCAGCCGCTTCCCGGGCGTCAAACAGGCCTACGCGATCCAGGCGGGCCGCGAGATCCGCGTGATCGTCGACGCCAACCGCGTCGACGACAAGATGGCCGTCAAGACCGCGCGGGATATCGCCAAGCAGATCGAAGAGGAAATGACGTATCCCGGCGAGGTCAAGGTCACCCTGCTGCGGGAGGTCCGGGCCGTCGAGTACGCACGCTGATCGGTCGTCGGGGCGGGCCGGCTGCGGACTGCGGACCGGGCCCGTCGGGACGCCTCCGGAAATGCGGATCCTGCTGACCAACGACGACGGGGTAGGCGCGGCCGGCCTGATCGCGATGTATCGCGAACTGGCGAGCCTGGGCGAGGTGACGGTCGTCGCGCCGGCCTCTTGCCAGTCGGCCGTCTCGCACGCCATTACGATCCCCGCCCCCGTGACGGTCTCGCGGGTGCGGGTGGACGGGCTGTTCGACGGATACAGCGTGGATGGGCGGCCGGCCGACTGCGTAAAGATCGCGCTGCACGCCTTGCTGGAAAGCCGCCCGGATCTGATAGTCTCGGGCATCAACGACGGGGCCAACGTCAGCATCAATGTGCTGTATTCGGGAACAGTGGCCGGGGCGGCCGAGGGGGCGCTGGCGGGGATTCCCGCGGTCGCGGTGTCGCTGGAGCGCGACGCGACAGGCTCTCCATGCGGCACGCCGGACCGGTTCGAGCGGGCCGCCGCGATCGCGCGATCGCTGATCCAAAGGCTGCTGGAGCAGGACGGCGCGTTCGTTTCCAATGGCCGGCCCGCGCCACTGCTGAACGTCAACATCCCGGCCCTGCGGCCGGGCGTGCCGAAGGGCGTACGGGTCGTGCGGCAGAGCACGCAGCTCATGCTGGACTCGTACGCGCGCGAGGAACTTGCCGACGGCCGCTGGTCATTCCGGCTCGAGGGGCGGTTCGCGGACCACAACGAGGAGCCGGCCACGGACTTGGGGAGCCTTCGCGCGGGCTATGTCGCGATCACCCCGCTGACGCTGGACCGCACCCACGACGGGCTTCTGCGACGCCTGGCCGGCGTCGATTTCGGAAATCGCGGGGCGTAATCCGGTCGCCGCCGGTCGGCAGGTCCGGGGCGTGCAGCGAGGCCTGACCCGGACCCTCACGTAAGAAAACCGGATTCATTCGGTGTGGCGGCATTGCCGGGGGAGCGGACGGCGGGTTACGCGCTGCGGTGCTCCTGCGATCAGCGCCGGCTTGACTCGGGACCCCGTGCCGCACACAGGTCGCCAGTCAGCCACCCGACCGGAGCCGCTCGAGTATGGCCATCACGTCCCGTGTGCGTGCCGCCGGCGGGACCCCGCCCAGCATCGTCAGAAGGAATGTAGTGGAGTTGGCCCGGTTGAGCGAACCGTGCGTGCTGGCCACCTGGCCGATCATCGCATGAAAAAAGCGGGATCCGTGGCAGGCCCCGTCGCGGAGACTGAGGATCAGGTCCGGCGGCTGCTGAACGATGCCGTGGAACGCCTCCCACACCCGTGCCAGAGGATCCGGATAGACGTGGTCGACGGTGGCGCAGAACAGCGCCGCATCGTCGATGCGGCCCGCGGGCGAAACCTTGCCGGCGGCCCGGAGCCGGTCGATGACGTCGGCAAGCTGGAGGGGGTCGCCCCGGCTCGCCTGGTAGATCCAGCCGTCGTGGTCCTTCCGGACGAGGGCCCGGCCCCCGCGCGATCGGACGACGATGCCCTCGCCGGCGGGATAGAAGGCCAGGTCCACGTCGTCGGAGGCCAGCAGGCACGTGGATACCCCATCCGGGTCCCGGGTGTAGAGCGAGGCGACGGTGATCAGCCCGTAGGCGACGACGACCACGTCCCGATCGCCTCGAAGCGACTTGCCGACGCGGTAGCCGCCTCGTGTCAACAGGTCCTCGATCGAAATGAGGCGGCAGGGCGTGAGGTTGTGGCCGTGGTCGGCCGTGAGCGTGAGCTTCACACGGCCGCGACGCTCATGAACGATCTGTTCGCACATCCGGTCGATGGTCAGCAGGTACCGGCGGATCGCCTCGCGACCGCCGCGCGTGCCGAGACCTGCCGTACCGACCGAATAGGCAAAGGCCTGTCCGGCGGCAGTGCGGCGAAAGACTTCGCTCATGCCGGCAAGTTCATGATCGAAGACCGACTGGGGGTCGAGGTACGCCCTGGCGTCCCACCAGGTGGAACATCGGTACTGGACGCGGCGGACCCACGGGGAGTTGGCCCCGCTGAGATAGACCTCGTTGCCGCGGCTCATGCGGTTGGCGACCCGATCGAAGTAGAGCGCTTCGTTGGCCACGGGGGCCGGGCCGCCGAAGAGCTGGGACAGGGCCAGGTCGGTCATGCTCGGAAAACAGCAGATCACGCGCCCGGGCGGATGAAAGAGCCGGAAATGCCCCTCGCGATAGAGTTGCTCCACCAGGTCAAAGGGGACTCCGTCCAGGGCGATGAGGAAGTGCGGGACCTGGCCGGCCGGGATGTCGTCCAGTCCGATCCGGTCGCCCGGCCGCCCCGGCTCCGGACCCGAAAACGCGATCGCCCGCTTGCGTCCCGAGGCATCCTGGTATTGCCAGTAGTCCGGACCGCCCCGGCCGTCCATGTCGAACGCCAGGACCGTTTCCCCGTCGGTCCTCCGGACTTCAGCGGGGGGTTTGAAGCGGACCGGTCCGGCGCATCCGGGCCCGAGTGCAGCCGCGGCCAAGATCAGCAGGATCTTGGCCGGGGTGGCCACAGGGGCACCGGCGATCCGACCCGTACATTCCCGGTTGGGCGGGTTCATGTGGTTTGGCATGCTGGTCTCGCGCGGCGGTAGTGGGGCGGCACATTATTGTATCGGCATTCGGCGGCCCGGTACTCAGTCCGAAGGGTTGGCGGCGCCGGCGCGGCGGCGGTCGGGGGCATCGGGCGCCACCCCGGCCCGCCCTCCGGCGCCCCCGCGAAGGCGGCGGTGGCAAAGCGGCAGAGCCACGGATTTCCGCTGGCGCAGGAATGGCCTATCCTGGATGTCTCCTGCGCTGATGGAATGGCCGGCCGGACGCGATCGGCCGGTTGTGCGGGGCCGGATCGCCGTCGTGACCGGTCTCGGGGCTCGTGGGGTCTATCGCCGGCATATCAGGGTGGCGACATGCGCGCGTTGATGTGGTTCCGTTCGGACCTGCGGATCAATGACAACACCGCGTTGCATCATGCGTGCCGGCGCGCCGACGAAGGCGTCATCGGGGTGTTCGCGATCTGTCCCCGACAGTGGGCGGAGCACGGCTGGGGGGCGATGAAGACGGCCTTCGTCCTGCGCAATTTGCGGGCGCTGTCGGACGCGCTGCGCGAGGTGAACATCCCCCTGCTGCTGGTGGAGTCGCCCCGGTTTTCCGGCGTTCCCGACAGACTCCTCCACATCGCCCGGGCGCACCGCTGCGATGCCCTTTTCTTCAACCGCGAGCATGAGGTCAACGAGGTACGGCGCGACGACGAGACCCGAAGGGTCTTCGAGAGGGCCGGCCTGGCCGTCCACGCCTTCCCGGATCAGACGATCCTGGATGTCTCACTTCTGAGGACGAGCTCCGGCGGCTGGTACACGGTCTTTACCCCGTTCCGTCGGAAGTGGCTGGAGATCCTTCGAGAGCACGGACCGCCCCCCCTCCGGCCTCGGCCGCGCCAACAGAGGCCCCAAGGCATTGCATCCGATCCGGTCCCCGCCTCGGTACAGGGTCTGGCCGGCCCGGATCGGGCCGACCTCTGGCCGGAGGGGGAGAAGGCAGCCCACAGGAGGCTGAGGGATTTCGTATCGAAACGACTCGGTGAGTATCACCGCAAGCGCGACTATCCCGCTCAGCGCGCCACCAGCGAACTTTCGCCCTACCTGGCGTGCGGCGTGCTGTCCGCCCGGCAATGTCTGGCGGCTGCGATGAGGGCCGATGAGGGGGGGCTCGGAGGCGGCGAGGCGGGTGCGACCAGCTGGCTCACCGAGCTGATCTGGCGCGAGTTCTATCGTCATATCCTCATCGGATTCCCGCGGGTCTGCATGGGCAGACCGTTCCGGCGGCACACGGAGCGGATCGCATGGCGTCAGGACGAAGACCAGTTCCGGGCGTGGTGCGAGGGACGCACGGGGGTACCGATCGTCGACGCGGGCATGCGACAGCTCGCACAGACCGGCTGGATGCACAACCGGGTGCGAATGATCGCGGCCATGTACCTGACCAAGGACCTGTTCATCGACTGGCGATGGGGCGAGCGGCATTTCATGCAGCATCTGACCGATGGAGACTTCGCCAGCAATAACGGCGGCTGGCAGTGGTGTGCCTCCACGGGGACCGATGCGGCCCCCTTCTTTCGCATCTTCAATCCGTTTCGTCAGGGCCGACGCTTTGACCCCGACGCGGAGTACATCCGCCGCTTCGTGCCGGAGCTGGCGGACGTCCCGGCCGGTGCTCTGCATGATCCGGACCGGTTGGCGGCGCTCGGCTCCCGGTATCCGGGTCTGAACCTCGATCGGGCCGCCTGTCGCGACAGGGTCCTCCGCGCCTTCCGGAACCTCAGGTCTCAGACCGACAGGGACACGTAACGGGCGGACAGGGCCCGCTCAGGAGGATTTGGCCAAGGTGTCTCCCCCGCTCCGTGGGCCAGGCCTGCATCGTTGCACGTGCCGCCCAGAAACTCCCGACTGCCTTGCCTGGGGGGCCCGGCACAGGCCTGGAGCCTTTGGATCTGTTCGGGCCTGTGAGGGGCACTCCTCAGGTCGATTGAACGGCCAGCGGTTCGTTCCGATCGTGTGCGGCGTCGTCCGGGGCCGCGTTTTTCGCAGCGGCTGCGGACATGCAGGCCGTGATCGTCTCGAAGAGCCGGGTCCGGTCGATGGGCTTGGCGGCGTATGCATCACACCCGGCCGCCAGGCACTTGTCGCGATCGGACGCCATGGCGTGCGCCGTGAGGGCGATGATCGGCCGGCGGTATCCGCGTGCCCGGAGCTGCGCCGTGGCCGCGTAGCCGTCGAGCACCGGCATCTGCATGTCCATGAGGATCACATCGAAGGGGCGGCCCTCGCGCTCGGCCGCCAGGGCGGCATCCACGGCGGCCTGGCCGTTGTCCGCGATGACGACCTCGGCGCCAGCCCTACGCAGCAGGAACGAGATCAGCCGCTGGTTGTCGGGCCCATCCTCGGCCAGCAGGATCCGCCCGGACAAGGCTGTCTGCGAGTCGAGGCGGCGCGGGCCCGAACCGGGCGGAGCGTCCGTCGAGCTGCCGGGCAGCATGGTCACGCCCGTCAGAGGTCCCGTGGGGATGCGCACGCGGAAGGTGCTCCCGCGACCGGGCGCGCTGTGAACTGAGATATCCCCGCCGAGAGCCTCGACGAGGCGCTTGCAGATGGTCAGCCCCAGGCCGGTTCCGCCGAAGCGCCGGGTGGTCGAGCTGTCCCCCTGGACGAAGGGCTGGAAGATACGCTGTTGTTGTTCGGGCGTCATGCCGGGCCCGGTGTCGATCACATCGAACTGGAGCAGGCCCGACCCGGCCGGGGCGCCGGCGGGATCCGCCCCCGCAGCCGACTCGGCCAGGCGGACGACGATCCGCACACCGCCGGCCTCGGTGAACTTGATGGCGTTGCCTACCAGGTTGATGAGGATCTGGCGCAGCCGCGTCGGGTCTGTTTCGATGGACTCGGGGATGGGGCCGATGAACTCCACGCCGAAGGCCAGCCCGCGAGCCCGGGCACGCACCCGCATCATGGATTCGACCTCGGCGGCGATGCGGGTCGGGGAGCACCGCAGCCGCTCGAGCTCCATCCGGCCCGCTGCCACCTTCGACAGATCGAGGATGTCGTTGATGATCTGGAGCAGGTGTTCGCCGTTCCGACGGATCGACTCGAGCGCCTCCATCTGGGTCGGCGTGGCCCCCGGACCCATCTCTTCCAGCAGCACGTCGGCAAAGCCGAGGATGGCCGTCATGGGCGTGCGGATTTCGTGGGACATGTTCGCCAGGAACTCGCTCTTGGCCGCGTCGGCGGCGGCAGCCGCCTGCGCCATCTCGTTGGCGCGTTCGACGGCCTTTTCGAGGTCGCGGTTGAGCTGCGCGAGCTCCGCGCTGACCTGTTCGGCCGCGTCCTTGGCCCGGCGCAGCTCCTGCTCGGTATAGCGGCGGTCGATCGCCAGCGCAAACAGCGATGCGAGCCGCTCGACGACCTCAAGGTCACGCTGCGTATAGTCGCGGTCGGCATTGGCCAAGGCGATCTGCCCGAGCAACCGGTCCCCCACCATCGCCGGTACCGAGAGGAACCTCCGGATCGGGATGTGGCCGGCGGGCACGCCGACCGATCGCGGATCGCCGTCCGGGTCGTTCGTCAGGATCGGCCGGCGGTGGTTGAGCACCCAGCCCCACAGGCCCGTGAACTTTTCGAACACGATCTCGTTGGCCTGCATCCGGCATGTTTGGAGGGCGTCGCGGCTCAGCGTCGGCACGACCAGTCGTCCGGTGGCCGGCTCGATATACCCGGCAAAGCCGTGGGGGCTATCCGTAAGGCGTTGCGCGGACTTCAGCACAACCTCCGAGATCTCTTCCAGCGAGGCCATCGCGATCAGCCTGCGTGACGCCTCCGCGAGGGCCGCGTGCACTTCGGAAGCCCACGCCGCCGCCTGCTCGGCGCGCAATCGTTCCGTGATATCGCGGACCGTGGCCAGGATCCCGCGTCGGCCCGAGACCGTCACGGCGGCCAGGGCGATCTCCACGTCGAAGGAGGTGCCATCCTTGCGGCAGTGTCTCCACCGGAAGACCGGAAGTTCTCCGTTCAGGGCCGCGGCGATCCGTTCCCGCGCGGCCTCGGCCGAGTCGCGCCCGTCCGGCTGGGTGGGCGGCGAGAAGTCCTGCAGCGAACGACCGATCAGGTCTTCGCGGGAGCAGCCGAACATGCGGCAGGCCCGTTCGTTGGCATCGATGCACAGCCCGTCGACCAGAACCCAGTATCCGTCGCAGGAACCTTCGAACAGGCGGCGGTACTTCTCTTCGCTTTCGCGCAGGGCCGCTTCGGCCGCCTTCAGGTCGGTCACGTCCGTGGCCACGCTGAGAACGCCCGCCACACGTCCCGCGGCATCCGCGTAGGCCGCCTTATGAAACAGGACGTATCGGCGCGACCCGTCCGGCAGCGTAAGCTCCGATTCGTACGTTTCCGTTCCGCCGCGTTCGATGAGTCGGGCGTCAATCCGTTCGTACCAGTCGGCCAGTTCCTCGGGAAAGAGGTCGCGGGCGCGCCGCCCGATCACGTCTTCGCGGGAACGCCCGAACCACTCCAGGAACGCCCGGTTGCAGCCCTGGTAGCGGCCGTCGAAGCCCTTGTAGAAGACGGCAGTCGGAATCGTATCGATGAGAGTCCCCAGGAACTCCAGGTGGTCCTGGAGCTGGTGCTCCGCGCGCCGCCGGTGTTCGATCTCGGCCTGAAGCTGCTCGTTGGTCCGTTGCAGCTCGGCCGTCCGCTGCGCCACCCGTTGTTCCAGCTCGCCGTGGGCTACCGTGAGCGCCTCGGCAAAGCTGTTGAAGCTGGCCGCCACAGCATCGATCTCGTCCCGTCCGGCGACTTCCAACCGGTGTTGGGCCAGGCCGGCGGGGTCCTCTCCGAAGCGGCGGACGAAGCGAGCAATCCGCGAGAGCCGGCGCGAGACCACCTGCCGAAACGCTACGAATACGCCTCCGAGAATCAGCGCCAGACACACGACCAGAATTGCCGACTGGCGTCCCGCGCAGGCGAGCATCCTGGCGTATACCCGGTCGATGGGCACGGCGACCACGTCCATCGCGTAGAGGTCGCCGATCCGCTGACCGAACCCGCCGGTCGAGCCGTACCGCTGGCGGAGCCACCCGGGGGCGTCCTCGGGCGAGCCATGGCACTGGAGGCACGAGGCTTCGATCCGACGCGGCCGGCACCGGGCCAGAAAACGCCGGCCGTCCATCTGCACCTCGCCGCGCCAGTCGGTCGCTTCCGGGTTGCGGCGGAAGTACTCGAGGATCTGCCGCTCGTCGGCCCCGGCCCGGTTCAGCGGGTTCCGGGGATTCTCGGCGGAGAACCGGACGATGCAGTCGGGGAAGTTCTTCCGCACCTCCTCGAAGATGCTCCGGGCCACGAACGACGTGGACATGGCCTCCGGAATGAACTCGTCGCGGTCGAGACGGCTCTGCACAACGGGCCGGATGTGCTCGGCCACGTACTTGCGGATGGCCAGATCGAACTCGAGCCCCAGATCGATTTGAGCTTGCAAAAGCGCCTGGGCATGGTCCCGGCCATCGGCCCAGCTGCGCCAGATCAGGATCGCCGAACAGGGAAGGGTGACGGCCACAACGAGGGCACAGAACTTCGCGGCAACGCTGCGCACCGGTCGTCTCCCTTTCGCACCCGCTTCGGTCCGATGCAGACGATCGCCCCCCGGTGCCGACCCAATGGGCGACAAGTTTCACAACGCGAGGACCCCGACCGGTAAGCCCGGAGGTGTATCGGTTCAGTAAGGTTGTTTATTTAATTGCGGCAAACCCGCGGAACGCGGGCGCGGACCATGCGGCCGGGAAGGATACGAATGCTCCGCTCCGACGGGATCGCTTGGGAGTGCGGCCTTGCCTGCCTGAGGACCGATGGCGTGCGGGATTATGGGACGGCCGATGCCGGTCTGCCGGCCGTCGGCTTCGTACAGCTCCACTCATCCACTACCGTGCCCCGCCGATCGATCTGCCGGACCCGCAGCGAGCGCGGCTCGACCTCCACGAGCGTGAAGCTGAAGTCCTGGTCGTAGTATGCGGCGATGTACCCGGGCCGGTCGTCGCGCTCGAGATAGAGCTTCTGCCCGCCCGCCCCGGTCACAATATAGCAGACCCCGAGGCCTTCGGGCACGATCTGTCCCCCGCGGAGCGGCCGGGTGCGTTCGTACAGGTGATTGTGTCCGCAGAAGACGACGTCCGCGCCGCCCTTCTCGATCGCCGGGACGATCGTTCGCCGGATGTTCTCGTCGGGCTCGTGCTTGCCATTCGTGTAGGGCGGGAAGTGCAGGTACACGAACTTCCACGGGCGATCCGACGAGGAGAGCGCGGTCTCGAGCCAGGGCGCCACCGCGCGCGCGAGCTGCTCCGGTTCCTCGCAGGAGTTGACCGCCACGAACCGCGCCGGTCCCCAGTCGAACCAGTAGTTCGTCTCGGGCCGGATGCCCGCCGGGCCGTTGTCCGGCAGATCGAAGACCCGGAGCAACGGCTCGCCCGAGTCGGTCGTGACATCGTGGTTGCCCAGGACCGGATAGAACGGCACGCGGCACAGGAGCGGCTCGTAGGCGTCGAAGAACTTCAGCGGGTAGTCCGCCCAGCTGCCCGACGGGTACACCACGTCGCCCGTGTGGATGATCAGATCCGGCGCATGGGCTTCCATCACCCGGGCCAGCTCATACTGGGGCGGGCGGCCCGCCCCGCTGTCCCCGAACGCGATGAAACGCAGCTTCGCGTCCCGCCCCGGGGCGGCCCGCACCTTGCCGGTGCCGACCGTATGCGAGCGTCCGATCCACGAGGCGTGCCGGACCCGATACGACCAGGAGCCTGCCGCGGGCCCCTCGAATCGCGCCACCCACCGCTCATCCCGGTCGCGCCGGGCCGGAATGACAATCTCGTCCGGGCCATCGGCCCGCACGCTCAGGCGTCCGGGACGCGAACTGCCGGCCCACCACACCACCGTGAATCCGTCCGGTCCAACTCGCTGCACCATCGGGCCGGCGATCAGCCTCGGCCTGCTGATGTAGTCCGCGGCGACGGCGGCAAGGCCTGCGAAGATGGCCGCGGCCGCGAGGAAACCGACCGTCCGACCGACTCGGCTCCGCGTCATGGGCGCAAACGTAGCCCGGCACCCGGAGGGCGTCAAACGACCATGCCCGGGATCGCGGCAGCCCGGGGATGCGGTGCCGGACGGCACAGGACGCCTTGCCCGGTCTGCTGGTGTCACCGTAGAATGCCGCGCTGCTCCTCGATCGGTGCGGCCCGGGGAGAGACGCTGCATATTCAGTACCGGACGCCATCTGTGACTGTTCTGACCAAGACGCCCGTTGTCGCGCCCGAGCCGCCGATTCCGCCTTATCCGGCTGCCGCAATCCAGTCTGCCACCGCGACGGTAGTCTCGCGCCGCATCGGCGGGCTCGATTGGCGCATCTGCGAGGGATACACGCGCTGTGTGGAGGTCGTGCCGCCCGCGGCCTGGCGCGACCCCGCCAGTCTGCTGGGGGCCGTCAAAGTCAAGGAAAACGACGGACGCGAGGTCTGGAGAATCCGGGCGGAAGGTCACGACCTGTTCGTGAAGCTCTACCGCTCTGAGAGCCTGATGGCTCGGATCAAGCGCTGCTGGCGCGGGCCGGCGAGCCTGAGCGAATGGAGAGCGGCCGAATACGCCCGCCGGCACGGCCTGCCTGCGGTCGAGCCGGTCGCGTGCGGCTGGGATGTCGGCCGCCGGAGCGCGGGATGCGTGCTCGTGACGGCCGCCCTGGCGCAGGCGGTACCGCTGAATCAGTGCTGGACGGATGCGATGAGCCTGGCGGATCCCGCCGCCCGCTACCGGATGTGCCTTCGGCTGATCCGCGCCGTGGCGGAGCTGATTGCCCGGGCGCATCAGTCGGGCTTGCGCCACGTGGACCTGCACGCGGGGAACCTGCTCGTCGTGGACGACCCGGAGGCCCACGCGCCCCTGATCTACTTCGTGGACCTGCATGGGGTGCGGTTCGGAAGGCCCGTCTCGGATGCCGCGGTCATCCGCAATCTTGCCCAGCTCAATCAGTGGTTCCGTCGGCATGCCACCGTGACGCAGAGGCTTCGCTTCCTGCGGTGCTACCTCGAGGCGCGCGAGGCCCTCGAGCATCGGACGCCGCTGGCCCGTCGGCTGGGTCTGGATGTACGGCAGGTGATCAACGCGCTCGATCGCCGCGCGCGCGCCCATGCCCGGCGGCTCTATGCTCAGCGCGACCGGCGGGCGCTGCGGACGAACAAGTACTTCGCCCGGCTGCGACTGGGCGGTGGCTGGCGCGGCCATGTGTTCCTCCAGGCCAAGCACGCCGTGCCGGGGTCACGGGCTTCTACCCTGACGTTCTCGGTCGAGCAGTGGCGGGACTGGCTGGCCGACCCGTTGTCCTGGGTCCGGCCGGGGGGCGCGTGGCAGATGATCAAGGACTCGCACTCGGGTACGGTCTGCCGGGCTGCCTTGCCGACGGATCCTCCGCTGCCCGTCGTCGTCAAGCGCACGCGGGCGCGCAATCTCGCCCGGCGGATCTCCCTGGCGCTGCGGGCCTCGCGAGGCCTGCGCACCTGGCGGCGCGGTTATGCCCTGATCCACCGCGACATGCCGACGGCCCGGCCGCTGGCCGTTCTCGAGCGCCGACGGCTCGGACTTGTGGTGGACGGCATCCTCATCACCGAGGCGCTGCCCGACGCCCACGACCTAGACGCCCTCATCTCGGTGCAGCTGGCCCGCCTGGACTCGCGAGGCCAGAGGCGGGCCAAGGACCTCCTGATCGAGGCCCTCAGCGGGCTGGTCCGACGCATGAACGAACGCGGTCTGGTCCATCGCGACTTCAAAGCCTCGAACATCATGGTCCAGTGGAACGATCCGTATGCCGGGCCGCCCCGACTGAGCCTCGTCGACCTCGACGGGCTGGCGGTCCGACGCCGCACGAGCGACCGTCACGTGCGCCGCGCCCTGGCCCGCCTCAATGTCAGTCTCGATCACTGTCGCACGGTCACCCGTACGGACCGCGTGCGATTCCTGATGCGGTTCCTCACCGGCTGGGGCCGCGACGGCGCCGACTACCGCGCCCTGTGGCGTGACCTCGACCGCCGGTCCCGCGCCAAGCGCCGCCAGTACGAGCGGCACAAGGCGTGGAAGCTCGAACACTACGGTCGGCCGTAGCCAGCGGAGCGGGCCCTGCCCTTTCGTCTGACGCCGGGCGTTCGGGCGGCCTCGGCCCGGGGAATTCGCCACGCCGTGGCGGGTAGTCGGCACAAGGCCGGTGAAGGCCCGCCCGGTTGCCGCCGAAACCTGCGGCGCCGGCACCGCAGCCGCTATTCGAAGGCGGTCTCTACCAGCACAAGACACTTGTGTCCCGTGTAACGCACGAATACCGTCCGGGGCGAGCCGGGCAACTCGGTGCGGAGCGTCGCCATCCGGCCTGCCGAGATCCGATGGGACTCTCGGCGGCCGTTGACCTCCACCTCGAGGACCGCTTCCTCCCTCGAGGGGTTCTCGACCTTCGTGATCATCGCCGAGCGGCCCGGGGGCAGGGCGGCGTGGAAGAGCCCCGAGCCCGTGCGCGAGGCCTTGTCTGGCTCCACCACCGCCGTACCGGCGTTGTAGGTATAGGGACCGATCGGACGGCGGCCGAAGGGAACGAACTGGTCCCCCGGGCGCATGTTCCACGCGCCGGTGTTGTCCGGCAGGGGACGGGCATCAGGGTCAGTCGGCGGCGGAACCCAGCGGCAGTTGACCACCAGCCCGTTGAGCGGCCCCGTGATCAGGCCCTTTTCAGTCGCGTATCGGCCCCAGCGAATGGGTTGATCGATCACGGGATGAAGGGGGTGGTCATCGGCCCGCAGATAGGCCACCAGGTTGCCGAGCACGCGGTCGGCGACAGGGTCGAGGCCCACGCGTCTTACGAGGTCCAGGCCGGTGAACACGATCGACCCGCGTCCCTCGAACATCTCGCAGACGGCCACGCCCTCCAGGCCGCGGTCATAGTTGGCCAGAACCGCCACGCGGGCCAGATCCTCCGCCCGGGTGAGCCGGAAACCGCGAGTCACCGGGTAGACGGCCGGAAACCCCGGCTGCGTCTGCTCCCAGCCCGTGTAGTCCGACCACAGGCGGAAGTGCCGGCGATCGAGGCCCGCGAAGACCGGGTGATCCGGGCGCTCGAGGTTGATGTACATCTGGTCGGCGGTGGGGCGCTTCCGATCGAGGTAGGCGGGGTCATTGGCCGTGCCCGTCAGCATCTCGATCCGTGCAGGCAGCCACGAGGGGTCGAACCTCCGCGCGTCCTGGCCGAGCAGGAGAATCCGGCCGCCGGCGCGGACGAAGGCCCGCATGTCGCGTTCGGGGGCGGCGTCCTCGCCAATGATGAGCCGGCCGTCGGATGGCGGCATGGAAAGGTCCGTGACCGGTCGCGTGCGGATGCCGAGGGTTGCCAGGGCGCGGGCCGTGCTGCCGGCCGGATCGTAGAGGGGCAGTTCGCCGGCCTGGCGGGGCAGAGAAGCGCGCCAGTCGGGTCCGGCCACAAAGAGCGACGTCTGGTTTCGCGAGACGGCTTTGCCCTCGCGCGCGATCGTGCCGGCCAGGGTGTAACGGCCGGTCGGCGCGTCGGCCGGGATTGCGATCGGCACGCGGACCTTGGCGTGGCCGAAGTACTCCACGCGCGGGAGTTCCTTCTCGCCCGCGGCGACGATCCGGCCTCGCGGATCCAGGAGTTGGAAGCCAAGGCGTGCGTTCCGCAGATCGCAGAAGTCCTCCGCGTCGTTGACGATATGGGCCTGGGGTTCGATGCGGGTCCCGGCGTATACGTGGGGCGTCCACGACTCCCACGCCAGCAGGATCGGCTGATAGGCCAGGGTCATCGCCTCGGCCACGGGCTTGGGCTTCATCTGATCGAAGCGGGTGATGCCGTTCCAGTGATAAAAGAGGATGGTAAAGGGCATGAGCCCCGCCAGCCGCGGGTTGACCTCGCGCAGGGTCCGGAACGACTCACAGGCGCGCTGCGCCAGGAACGCCTGATAGGCCAGGGCGTCTCCGGCCTGATCGGGCGAGTGGCCCGTCCAGTGCAGTTGCGCGCCGAGCTGCTTGGCGAAGACGAGGTTGAACTCGCCGAGCGTGCTGGTGAAGGCACCCACGCATTCGGAGAACGTGAAGGGCTGGACGGCCCCCTTCTCGCCGTAGATCTCGTGTGCCCGCCGCAGATTGTAGTACGTCAGGAACGTGTTGTAGTACCACCCCCAGTAGCGATGAACATCGTTGATGTCGCCCTCCCGGCCTTCCCCGTACCCTCCGTTGCCGATGTAGAGGCGCGTAGCGTCCCACTCCTTCAGGCGGGCGCACGCGGCCGCCAGGAACTCGTGCCAGGCGCGGCCCCGCGGGCCGGCGTACGGCAGCTCGTTGGCCAGGATGTAGATGATGACGGACGGATGCCGAGCGTAGGTCTCAAACACCTCGCGGTAGGCGGCGAGGCAGGCATCGAGGTCATCCGGCGGCTCATCCTTGGAGCGCCGGTCGCCGGACCGGCCGGTCGGTGGCGATCCGTAGCAGCCCTGGTAGACGAGCATGCCCAGCTCGTCGCAGGCGTCGAACCACACCTGAGCCTTGGGGTCCGCCACGAAGTCCAGGTTCATCCGCATGCAGTTGAAGTTCTGAGAACGCAGGTACCGGACGTATTGCCGGGCGAACTCCGGGGCGAAGCCCGTCGCCTCGGGGATGCCGCGTCCGGGGGGATTGATCGCCAGGCCCCGCAGAAAGATCGGCCTGCCGTTGAGCAGGATCCGGCCGTCGCGGCTCTCGACCGAACGGAAGCCCGTCCGCACGATCTGCGTGTCCAACCGCGATCCCCCGCGGTCGGCGGTTACGACCAGGTCGTACAGGGCCGGCGAGCCGGGGCTCCAGAGCCGTGGGCGCAGTCCGCTGACCCTGCGCTCGAGCATCGTCGTCATCGCGGGCGCCAGGTCCGCGCTGCCCACGACGCCCTGCCAGAGGGCCGCTCCGCCGTCTGACGGGCGGATCTCCGCACGCACGGTCACGCCCGGCAGCGCTCGAGTGGAGCGAAGCCTCACCTGGATGCCCAGACTGTCAGCCGTGGGGAGTGCGGTGATCTCCTCGATGACGCCGGCACGGACGCCGCCGACGCACATCAGCGGCCAGCAAACGATCAGGACGGGGATTCGCATGGGCATGGGGTTCTCCTGACAGGCCACCAGCCTACCCGCCGGCCCGCCCGATGGCGACACTTCTCCGGTGCATCGGCCGGGCCCGATGTCGTCCGCCGCGGGTTGTGGTACGATGCCGCCGGCTGGACCTGTCCCGCGTGAAACGCCGCGAGGGGGTGCCCATGAAACCGTGGTGGGGGCTGGCATTGGGGTGGGCGATCTGCCCGGGCAGCCTCGGCGGAGTCGAGAGCGATTCGCGGCCGGCCCGCCCCAATATCCTCCTGATTCTTGCGGACGACCTGGGCTTCTCCGACCTGGGTTGCTACGGGTCCGAGATCGCCACGCCGAACCTGGATCGGCTGGCGGCCGGCGGACTGCGCTTCAGCCAGTTTTATAACGCGGCCCGATGCTGCCCGACGCGCGCCTCGCTGCTGACGGGCCGGTTTCCCCATCAGGTCGGCGTAGGCCGCATGCTGCGGCCGCTGGGCTCGCCGGCATACCGGGGCTTTCTCAGCCCCGACAGCGTCACCATCGCCGAGGTCCTCCGGGCGGCCGGCTATCGCTGTCTGATGTCGGGCAAGTGGCACCTGGGCGAGATGCGACCACACTATCCGATCGACCACGGCTTCGAGCGATACTTCGGACTGCTGAGCGGGGCGAGCAGCTACTTCCGCCTCTGGTCGAACCGGCGCATGGCCATCGATGACCGGCCCTACACTCCGGCGGCCGCCGGCTTCTACATGACGGATGCGATCACGGACCGCGCCATCGGCTACATCGAGGAGTACGGCCGGGGACCTGCCCCGTTCTTCCTTTACGTCGCCTATACGGCTCCGCACGCCCCGCTGCACGCGCTGCCCGAAGACATTGCCCGCTACCGCGGGAAGTACCGCATCGGCTGGGACGAGCTGCGCGAACGGCGATACCGGCGGATGGTCGAGCTGGGCCTCATTGATGCCCGGTGGGCTCTGGCCCCCCGAGACCCGCTCGTATCCCCCTGGTCCGAGGTAGGCGACCCGGACACCGAGGACCTCAAGATGGCCGTCTACGCCGCCCAGATCGATCGCATGGATCGGGGCATCGGACGCATCCTGGAAAAGGTCCGGCAGATCGGTGCCGAGCACAACACGCTGGTGCTGTTCCTCTCCGACAACGGCGGCGACAGCGAAGAAATCGACGAAGGACTGCCCGGCTCGCGGCCGGGTGAGCCCGACTCGAACGTCGGCTACGGCCGTGGCTGGGCCAACGTCAGCAACGCCCCGTTCCGCCTCCACAAGCGGTGGGTACACGAGGGGGGAATCGCCACGCCCCTGATCGCCTACTGGCCGGCCGTCATCCGGCAACCCGGGAGAATCGACCGCCAGGTCGGACACATCGTGGATATCCTGCCCACCTGTCTCGAGGCGGCCGGCGTCGATTATCCGAAGCGTTTCCAGGAGCGGGACATCCAGCCGACGGAGGGGATCAGCCTCATGCCGACGTTTCTCGGGCGGCCTCGACCCGAACACGGATGCCTCTGGTGGGAGCACGAGGGCAACCGCGCCATCCGATGCGGGCGGTGGAAGCTCGTGGCCGTCGACCGGGGTCCGTGGGAGCTCTACGACATGGAAGCCGACCGCACCGAGCTGCACGACCTCTCCGCCGAGCAACCGGAGCGGGTGCGGGAGCTGCGCGACCGGTATGAGACGATCGCGAGGAAGTGCCAGATCCTCCCGTACGAACCACAGCTGCGGCGATCCAAGCCGCCGCCCGGCGGGGGGTAAGGACGCGGCCGGCGCGCCGGGGCGTTCAAGAGGAGGGCCCCAACCGCCCGCCGGGCCCGTCGGCTCCGGCTCGATGGCGGGGCCGACGCCACCGGCCGATTTGACCCTTTCTGCCTTTCGTTCGTATAATAAACGGTTCCCGTGGAGTCTGTCGTCGGGTCTGCGACCCAGGAGCGTACACATGACGACCGCAACGACGCTGGCCATCATTCCCAGCGTGCCCGGGTGGGGCGAACTCCTGATCATCGCCTTCATCGGGCTGCTGCTGTTCGGGCGTCGGCTGCCGGAAGTCGGCCGGTCGCTGGGCAAGGGCATCGTGGAGTTCAAGAAGGGCCTTCGCGGGATCGAGGACGATCTGGAGGACTCGGTCAATCGCGCTTCGAGCGATCGCGTGCTCCCGCCCGATCGCCGCGATTCGGCCGAGCTCCCCGCGCATCCGGCCGACCACAAGCCCGAGGCCGGCGCTCAGTAATCTGCCCGCCCGTCCTTTTTTTGGCCTCTGCGTACCTCAGCTCCTCGCAACACCGCCGGTCTTCATGGAGCAGGGCATCCCATGCCGGGCTGATGGCGAGCACCCGGCACCGGTCGCCGGCCGGGCCAGCGCGCTGCGGCAGATGCGCCCCTTGTGATCGTCGCTCATAAACGAAGGAGGGGGATTTCATCGACGCCCGGCGCGGAGGGTGGTATCCTTCCGGCCATTCGACGTGAGCGGAGCGAACAACGCTGGGGGGCTTGCACAACGAGTTCATGGGAGAACCGCAATGCATCCAGGCGTGCTGGCTTTCCTGAGTCGCGTGGGGCTCTTGGCACTGGGCGGGCTTGTACTCCTCGTGCTGATCGCCATCGGGATCTACAACGGACTGGTCCGGGCGCGGATGGCCGTCAAGAACGCGTGGAGCCAGATCGATGTGCAGCTCAAACGGCGCTACGACCTGATTCCGAATCTCGTGGAGACGGTCAGGGGCTATGCGGGCCACGAGAAGGAGGCGCTCGAAAACGTGATCCGCGCGCGGCAGCGCGGGATCGAGGCGACGGGCGTGGCTCAGCAGGCAGCGGCCGAGAACATGCTGACCGGCGCCCTGCGCCAGCTCTTCGCACTTTCGGAGGCGTATCCGGATCTCAAGGCGAATCAGAGCTTCCTGGCCCTTCAGGAGGAGCTCTCGAGCACGGAAAACAAGATCAGCTTCGCACGGCAGTATTACAACAACACGGTCGAGAATTACAACGCGAAGCTTCAGACATTTCCCTCGGTGCTGCTGGCCGGGCTTTTCGGCTTCGCCCCCGAGGAGTTTTTCGAGATCGAAGACGCCGGCCACCGCGACACGCCAAAGGTCAAGTTCTGAAGCGGCGGTTGTCCCGGGCTGCCCGGTTTGCGGATCCGCGGCGTGTCCCGCGGGATACGCGCGCTGAAACCTGCGTCATCGAGCCGGCCTTCGCGCGGCCGACGTGTGCCCATGCCGCCGCCTCTTCGCACCGCGGGGGTGGCCGGCAGTGTAAGCGAGCAGGCGGCGAACGGGCCCTTCGTCCGGGCACCGCGGGAAAGGATCATTTCTTCGCGTACAGGAACATCCGTTCGTAAATCCCGTTGGCACCCCACACGTCGAAGTTGCAGAGCACCCGCACGGTGATGCGGTTGTCTGATCCGGGCCGAATGAATTCCGTCACGTCGAGCTCCAGGGCATGCGGACGGAACCACGGCATCCCGTCGGTGAGCCGTCTCGCCTTGGCCCGCTGGTCGGGCCAGCATCGGGCGGACCCGCCGGAGGCCGGACCTCCGGGCTGCCCCTCGGCGTGGGCCCGCCTGAATAAGGGGGCCGGCCTCGTCGTCGGCATCACGACATCCAGGCGGCCGTTCCCGTTTGCATCCCCCAGGTCCACATCCTCAGCCTGTCGAGCGATGGACCCGCAAGCCAAGGTGTGAGCCACCCACCGATCGGGAGCGTTCGTTCCGATGCCGACGCGGACCTGGTGGCTGTCCTCGTGAACGCTGACGATGTCAGGCCAGCCGTCGCAGTCCAGGTCGCCTACCACCAGCCCGTCGGCTCCCCGGATCGGAACCCCGCAGAGTGCCTCATCGTCGATGCGATGTTCGCGCCAACTGATGTAGCGGAACGAGCGTCGCCGGGAGCGTCGGCAAGGGACTGGGCCACGCTCGGATGGCTGCACGCGGCACCGAGCCAGACAACGGCACATAAGCACTGATGCGCATCGCGGGACGAACTCCGGAACGGGGCGATGGCCGATGCGGATACCGGTGGGGGCCGTCTAGCCGCAAGTGTTCTATTGATTCTTCTTATGGTCTATAGTTAGTTTGCGCCGCCCACAGCCCATCATGCTTCGACGCAATGTCCAATGCAAGGCACTACTAAATAACGAGTTATAGTGATTAACCTGAAGGGTTCCGGTTCTTCGGGGGCTGACGACACCGGAGGATACCGACGGGTGCGGTGGCTTCGCCCCGGATGCCATCCGCCCGAATTCTCCGATGGCCACGGCATCATGACCGCTGCGCCCGCGCAGGAGGTGGGCGCTTCCACGCCACCTCTAGAGCGGCCTGTAGGCTTGGCAGTCACGAGGGGTCGGATGCGGCCATAGGCCCAGCGCGGCATGGGTCTGCCGGGGCGTCGGGCGGCCTCGTGGCCCGTCCCCCTCGTACCGCGTAGAATGAGCGGCACGGACCCGGGAGGTATCTGCAATGCCCAAGGTGGCCGTTTGTCTGTCGGGTTGCGGCGTGTTTGACGGCTCTGAGATCCATGAGGCCGCCCTTACACTGCTGGCCCTGGACCAGGCCGGTGCCGAATGGATCTGCTGCGCGCCGAACATCCCGCAAGCCCGTGTGGTCGACCACACAACCCGCAAGCCGGTCAGCGAGCGTCGGAACGTTCTCGTGGAGTCCGCTCGGATCGCCCGCGGAAACATACGGGACCTGGCCGAGGTGCGCGCCGCAGATATCGACGGGCTGATCTTTCCGGGCGGCTTCGGGGCGGCCACCAATCTCTGCGACTTTGCGCAGAAGGGCGCTGCATGCACCGTCAACCGCGACGTGGAGCGGCTGGTGGGGGAATGTCTCGAAGCCCGCAAACCGATTGGGGCCATCTGCATCGCCCCCGTCGTGCTGGCCCGCATCCTGGGCCGGCGCGGCATGGCCGCCAGGCTCACCGTCGGTCGTGACCCTGAGACGGCCGGCGCCATCGACAAGATGGGGACCCGGCATTGCGAGTGCGACGTGGCCGGCTTCGTGGTGGACGAGGAGTATCGCGTCGTCACCACGCCGGCCTACATGCTGGGCAAGGGGCCGGCGGAGGTGTTCGAAGGCATCCGAAAGCTCGTCGGCGAAGTGCTGAGGCTGGCGGGGAACCGATGAGCAGGCAGCCGGGTGCGAAGGTGGGGTTCAGGCCCCTCCGATCGGCTTGATCTCCGTTTCGAAAGGACCCGCTTGTTTCCCATTCGTGACAGCATCCCGTCGCGGTCGTACCCGTACGTAAGTTACGGCCTGATCGCCGCCAACGTGCTCGTGTTCTTCGGTCAGTTGCGGGCGGGACCGGAAATCGACCGGGTGATCGAGCGGTACGGGATGGTGCCCGCGCGGATCACGTCCCCGGAGCGGCCGATCGTCGTCGAGCGGCGCGAAATCCGGCGGACGTTCCTGGGGGCGGTCCCGCGGGTCGTCCGGCATGAGTACGCGGACCCGCCGTTTCATCCGTGGCTGACCATGCTGACGTGCATCTTCCTGCACGGGGGTTGGCTTCACCTGATCGGCAACTGCTGGTTCCTGTATATCTTCGGCGACAACGTGGAGGATCGGCTCGGGCACGCCCTGTTCGGGCTGTTTTATGTGGTCAGCGGGGTCGGCGCCAGCTTCGTCCATTGGGCCAGCGATCCGAATGCGGTGGTGCCGACCATCGGCGCCAGCGGGGCCATCGCGGGGGTGATGGGGGCGTACTTTCTGCTCTATCCGCACGCCCGGGTCGTGACGGTGCTGCCGATCTTCTTCCTGCTGGAGATCATGGTGGTCCCGGCCTACGTCTTTCTCGGGGTATGGTTCGTGCTCCAGTTCCTTCAGGGCAGCCTGGCCGTTTCGTCCCACATGCAGGGCGGCGTGGCCTGGTGGGCGCACATCGGGGGGTTCCTCGTGGGCGGCGGGACGCTCTTGCTGCTCAAGTACGGGGGATTGCTTCGCTCGCCTCCGGCTGTCCACCGTTGGGTCCGGCCCGTCACTGTGTACCGATACCGTTTCCGATAGACGTGCAGGGGGCGCATTATGAAACCCTGGAGCCTGTTTCGACACGGTCTCGTGACGTGGCGCAAGCTCCCGGGATTTGATTCATGGGGAACCGGGTGCCAGCCTCAAGCCGATCGGGCGGGCTTTCAGGGGTGCAGGCTGCCACGTGGCCGCCGCGTTTGCCGGACCGCCGCCACGTTCACGCTCGCCGGTCGAACCGGATGAGTCGGCAGCGGGTCCAGTCAAACGTGTGTTTCTTACCGCTCGTGTCGAGATATTCACCGGTGCTCTTGGCGGCGTGCTCATCGGTGACGATCCTGCCGGCGTTTTCCTCATCGCAGACGAGCGTGGTCTTGACTTTAGACTCAGGATCCCAGACGGTCAGGTCGCAGGGCATCGGCTTGTCTCCAATTCGTGGTCGATCCGGGACCACAGGCGGCATGCTAAGGTCAATCGAGGGATTCGGCAAGCCTCCGGCGGGCCTGAGGTTGGATGGACCGGCGAGGGTGATCAAGTCTGGTCCTCGGACCGAGGGGAAGGCCCAAGGGGTAGGGCCTTCTGTACAGGTAGGCCCCAACGCAAAGGGCTGTTGACGAAAAAAGCTGATCGCTCTAACCGCAGGTCTCAAAAGCACTTCGAACCTGTGTAAGAAAATCGTTGGCGTGCGTTTGACACGCCCAAAATCTTGGGGTATAAATATGGTTGCCCTCAAGATGTTGTAGGGGCCTGTCCGATAGTAACCGGGTTCCAAGGACTAATGGAAGCCGCGTGAGACGGCAAGCAGGAGGCCCTGCAGGCTTGAGGTACGCGCATCTCCAGAGGTGCGCAGCTTCCGGCGGTGGTAGTCAGATAACAATCCAAGATCCGCTGCGGCGGATTGGCCCGAAAGGGCAAATAGCGGGAGTTGTTGGGTAATGCTCGCGGACGTCAAGGACCGACGTGTTGCGGTGGTACCGGACAGGGATGGTGCCGGCCTGAATCTGACCGAGAACGCGCTGCGTGTGTTGCGCGCCCGCTATCTCAAGAAGGACGAGAGCGGCCGCCCGGTGGAAACGCCGGAGGATCTGTTCCGGCGTGTCGCCCGCACGATCGCGGCCGTGGAGGGCCAGTACGGGGCGGACGCCGAGCAGCGTGCGCTCTGGGAGGAGCGGTTCTACCGTCTGATGGCCAGCGGCGTGTTCATGCCCAACAGCCCGACGCTGATGAACGCGGGGCGGGAGATGGGCATGCTCAGCGCATGCTTCGTCCTGCCGGTGCGGGACAGCATCAACGACATCTTTGATTCGATCAAACACACGGCGCTGATTCAGAAGGCGGGCGGAGGGACGGGTTTCGCGTTCGACGAACTGCGACCGACAGGGGACTACATCCGGAGCAGCGGGGGAACGACCAGCGGGCCGATCAGCTTCTGGCGGGCGTTCTCCGAAGCGACGAACGCGATCCAGCAGGGGGCGTTCCGTCGCGGGGCGAACATGGGGATGATGTACATCCACCATCCGGACATCCTGAAGTTCCTGTACGCCAAGCAGGACCTCACGCAGTTCACGAACTACAACATCTCCGTGAAGATCACGGATGAGTGGATGGAGGGGTTTCTGGCCGATCCGGGCTCTCCGCACGTCGTACGGAATCCGCGGACGGGCCTGGAGTACTACATCCCGCTCGACGTGGACATCCAGCGGTACGACATCCGCTCGCTGATTCCAGTGACCGGTGACGCGACTCCCGTGACGCGCGAGGACGGCGCGGTCCGCGTGCACGTGAACGGATCGCCGGTCACTGTCTATCGCAAGCAGGACGTCTGGCGGATCATCGTCGATCAGGCGTGGCAGACCGGCGAGCCGGGCGTTGTCTTCATCGACCGGATCAACGAGTTCAATCCGACCCCGCACATCGGTCGGATCGA
>Ga0209162_1000200_pt1 | contig 66717 bp, 56 predicted proteins | sample YNPNPMetaG_FD_187121 | JGI IMG/M metagenome (GOLD analysis project Ga0209162, IMG submission 187121) | Anoxygenic and chlorotrophic microbial mat microbial communities from Yellowstone National Park, USA - YNP NP MetaG (SPAdes) (version 2) ...
GGCTGTAATGATAGCGCTGTTTGCCTTCCTGCAGCAGGTGCTGGTAGCGCAGATAGTCTTCATCGTCACGGAATACTGCCTGCTTGCAGTTGCCGCGGGCAATAACATGGTAGAATGCTCCTGAAAAATGAGCTCGTGGTTTGCGTGCCATAAAGCATTGATAGCAATTTCTCCCCATCCTGTAAATATCTAATTACCTAAGCCTGACCCCTTTATTACTAGGTTACAACTGAAACGATTGTAACCTATTGATTTTTCTGGAGCCGGCGCCCGGGCTTGAACCGGGGACCTGCTGATTACGAATCAGCTGCTCTACCGCTGAGCTACGCCGGCTTGAAAACCTGAAGCGTGAGAAAAAGTTACTACAAAAATGAAAAAAAGGATCGCTTGATAAAGTCAAAATTCCGTTTAACCTCTGAGGCTCCTTCGATCACCTCATTATGCCCGGGCAGCAGATAATCGCAGGGGATCGCCGCTATTTTTTCGATGCTTTTTTTCAGCGTGCCGCTGCTGCCACCGGGGAAATCGGTTCTGCCGATACTCCCACTGAACACAACATCACCGGTTACCATTGCCTTTTTATCGGGCACGTAGATGCAGATTGAGCCTGGCGAATGACCGGGTGCGTGAATGATTTGCAGGGATATGCCCGCAGCGGTCAGCTCACCCTGCGCGCAATAAAAGTCAACGCGGTACTGTGGCGGTTCAAGTCCAAACATTTGGAAAAACTCTTTTCCAACCTGTTTGAGAAACAGTTCCTCCTCTTCGTGCATCGTCATTTGCGCCGGAGAAGCCATAAATACTGCATTGCCATCAAGATGGTCGGGATGGGAATGGGTATTCATGATCAGGCGGATATCCTCGGGGTTGAGCCCGTCTTTTTTCATAGCAGCAAGAATATTCGGGACATAGCGCTTGAGCCCCGGGTCAATCAGAATCAGACCGTCTCCCTGCAAGACATAGGTATTACAGTTGTTTTCCATCATATTTGTCCACGGGTACGCGTAGATACCGTCGGTAATTTTCATTAGGTGCCTCCTTATGTCACATTATTGGATCGCTTCATGCACAGAAGTAGGATACCCTTTTATCCCATTACCATGAAAATTTCAAGTCCGATTTCTTGTACGTCTGCACGCTGCACGCCTCGGAAACACTGCTTGACCATGCACTTAAAATAGTATATCTACATACTACAGACACATCAGCTTAGATGATCGAGGTGTTATTTTATTTTCTTAAAGGGTGAACGTTCATTATGGTTTTTCAAATTGATAAAGACACGGTTGAGATTCCTTCGGTGCTGCCGCTGTTGCCGGTCCGCGATATTGTCATTTATTCCTATATGTTTTTACCCTTGTTTGTCGGCAGGGAGTCTTCGATTCGGGCGGTTGAGACAGCACTTGAAAAAGACAGGCTTATTCTTTTGGCGACTCAGAAAGATCCGGCAAGCGATAAACCTGACCCCGAGGGAATTTACACGGTTGGCACGGTTGCCATGGTGATGAAAAAACTGAAGTTGCCTGACAACCGGATCAAGATTTTGGTTCAGGGGCTCATCAAGGCGCGGATCAAGCGTTTTGTGCAGCAGGAGCCGATGTTTCTGGTTGAGATCGAGAAGATCGAAGAACCCGTGCCGCAAGAAATGACCGTTGAAATCGAAGCGCTTATTCGCAACGTCAAAGAGCAATGCGAAAAAATATTGTCGCTCAAAGGGCTGGTTTCTCCTGAAGTTATGGAGGTGCTCGAAAACGTTAACGATCCCGGACGGCTTGCTGATTTGGTGGCATCCAACCTGCGACTTAACATTGAGGAGTCGCAGAGGATTCTTGAAATTATTGATCCGGTCGAGCGTCTCCGGAAAGTCAATGAACACCTGTCAAAAGAGCTCGAACTGTCTACGATGCAGGCGAAAATCCAGTCGCAGGCAAAAGAAGAGATGTCAAAAACCCAGCGAGAGTATTTTCTCCGTGAACAGCTTCGAGCGATCAAGGCAGAGCTTGGGGATCTTGATGAAAAGGCACAAGAGATCAACGAGTTCTCGGAAAAAATAAAAAAGGCAAAGATGCCTGAGGAGGCAGAGAAAGAGGCGCGCAAACAGCTTTCCCGGCTTGAGCAGATGCATCCGGATTCAGCCGAGGCGTCAATTGTGCGCACGTATTTGGACTGGATGGTCGAGCTACCGTGGAGCACGTCAACACGCGACAATCTGGACATCGCAAAAGCAAAACAGGTACTTGACGAAGACCACTATGACCTTGAGAAGGTCAAAGAGCGGATTCTTGAATATCTCTCGGTACGCAAGCTGAAAAAGAAGATGAAGGGACCGATCCTCTGTTTTGTTGGTCCGCCGGGCGTTGGCAAGACCTCGCTGGGAAAGTCCATTGCACGGGCACTGGGCAGGAAGTTTGTGCGCATTTCTCTGGGCGGTATTCGGGATGAAGCTGAAATCAGGGGACATCGGCGTACGTATATCGGCGCACTCCCGGGTCGGATCATTCAGGGTCTCAAACAGGCTGGCACCAACAATCCGGTGTTCATGATGGATGAGATTGACAAGGTCGGGGCTGATTTCAGAGGCGATCCTTCGGCGGCACTGCTCGAGGTGCTCGACCCTGAGCAGAACTACGCGTTCAGTGATCACTATCTGAACATTACCTTTGACCTCTCAAATGTGATGTTTATCACCACCGCCAACATGGTCGAGCCGATCATGTCTGCCCTTAAGGACCGGATGGAAATTATCGAGCTGTCGGGATACACTGATGAGGAGAAGCTCAAAATCGCCCGCCAGTTTATTATACCGCGGCAATTGCAGGAAAACGGCATTTCTGAGAAATACCTGCACCTCACTGATGAAGCGATTCTCGGTATCATTAACCAGTACACGCAGGAAGCGGGACTTCGGAATCTGGAAAGGGAAATCGGTGCGATCTGCCGCAAGGTTGCCCGTGCTGTTGCCGAGGGCAACAAGAAGCGGCAGACGGTCACGCGGGCAAACATCAGCAAATATCTGGGTGCTCCCAAGCGTATTCCCGAAGAAGAGCAGCAGCAGCACGAGGTCGGCATCGCAACAGGACTTGCCTGGACACAGGCAGGCGGAGAAATACTCTATGTTGAAGCAACCCTAATGAAGGGCAAGGGAAACATCGTGCTGACAGGATCCCTTGGTGATGTGATGAAGGAATCAGCCCAAGCAGCGCTCTCCTACATCCGTTCGCGGGCAGATGCTTTGGGGATACGGCATACGGTGTTTGAAAAAAACGATATTCATGTGCATGTGCCTGCTGGTGCGATTCCCAAAGACGGACCATCTGCTGGCATTACCATGGCAACAGCGCTTGTCTCAGCCTTGACCGGTATCCCTGCAAACAAGGATATTGCAATGACCGGTGAGATTACGTTACGGGGAAGGGTGCTTCCGGTTGGGGGGCTCAAGGAAAAAGCGCTTGCAGCACTGCGGCATAATATCACCAAAGTGATTGTGCCAGAACGGAACCGCAAAGACCTTGAAGAAATACCCGAAAGCATCAAAAAGAAGGTGAGCTTTATTTTTGTCAAGCACATTGACGATGTGATTGATGTTGCTTTGGTTCGCACCTTAAAAAAACGCCAGCATTCCCCATCCCGTGCTGAAACTCGCAGACGCAGCAGGGCTTAAAACAACGTTTCTTGGTCGTGATGCTCTGTGCGACTCAAAGACCTCGGCGAATTTGGACTTATACAAAAGTTTTTCAGGTCTGCCGGTACCCGTGACCGTTCGGTGCTCGCCGGCATTGGTGATGATGCAGCGGTGATTGCTCTTGGCAGCGACCACTGCCTGCTGGTAACCACCGATATTCTGCTCGAGGACATTCATTTCACGCAGCGCTTCACCACTCCGTTTTTGCTGGGCAAAAAGTCCGTTGCGGTCAATCTCAGCGATATTGCAGCAATGGGGGGCGATCCGCGGTATTATGTTGTGTCGCTTTCAGTGCCCGGAAGCCTCCCGGTGAGGTTTGTTCAAGAGCTGTACCGTGGCATGCGCAGCCGGGCACGGCAGTGGGGGGTGGTGCTGCTTGGTGGTGACACGACCGGATCCAAGCACGGCGTTTCGCTGAGCATCACCATGATCGGAACCGCAGCACGCAGCCGTGTGGTGTACCGGCATGGTGCGCGTCCCGGTGATCAAATCTATGTGACCGGGACGCTCGGAAATGCAGCGTTGGGTCTGACACTGCTCATGCGCGGTCTGGATGGACCAGAATCGCGACAACTCATACGACGCCACCAAGACCCTGAGCCGCGCGTTGCTGTGGGCAGGATGCTCGGTGCACAAAAAATTGCGACCAGCATGATTGACATTAGCGACGGGCTACTGGGAGACCTGCACCACATTCTTGAGCAGAGCCAAGTCGGCGCTCGGCTTGTTCGCGATGCAATCCCTCTGTCCCGGCAGTATAAAAAATTTTGTCAGTATGCTGGCAGCGATCCGTACCGCTGTGCCCTTGCAGGAGGTGAAGATTATGAGCTGCTGTTTACAGCACCTGCACACCACCATGCACGGATTCACCGGATTGCTCAATCGCTCAAACTTCCCATAACCCCTATCGGAGAAATCATAAAAAGACCCGGCTGGCTTGAGGTTGTTGACAAGCACGGCAGGCGCGTGCCGGTTGGCAGGGAGAAAGGGTTCACGCATTTTTGAGCAGGGCATTGACCTACTATCCCGAAGGATCATCGCTATGGATGAAAAAAGACTGAGTGAGCTGCTTCGAAAAGTTCAAAACGGCAAGGTGTCTGTACAGGAGGCACTTGACTGCATTAAAGCACTACCGTTTGAAGAACTTGGCTATGCTACGATTGATCACCACCGGCGACTGCGTCGGGGATTTCCTGAGGTGATTTGGGGACAGGATAAGAGCACTACCCAGATTGCTGGCATCATCAAAAAAATGAACCAGCGCGATGATCCAGTGCTGGTAACCCGGCTTGCCCCTCATAAAGCACGCGCTATCCTGAAGGCATTCCCCAAGGCGCAGTATCACCCGGTTTCACAAACGCTCACCTTGACCCGCAAGCCTGTTCCGGTATCTGGTCGCGGCACCATCCTTGTTGTTTCAGCCGGCACCTCTGACATCCCGGTTGCTGAAGAGGCACTGGTCACCGCACAGATCATGGGCAATCGCGTTGACCATTGGTATGATGTCGGGGTTGCAGGAATTCACCGGTTGCTGGGCTGTTATCGGCAACTCACTGAGGCACAGGTGATTATTGTCATTGCGGGCATGGAAGGTGCGCTGCCCAGTGTTATTGCCGGGCTTGTGTCGTGTCCGGTGATTGCGGTTCCCACGAGCACCGGCTATGGCGCGAGCTTTGGCGGTGTTGCAGCACTCCTCACCATGCTTAACTCATGTGCTGCCGGGGTTGCGGTGGTGAATATTGACAATGGTTTTGGCGCTGGATTTATTGCAAGTTTGATCAACCGAAAATAACCCCCACATCCTTGCTTCCAGTTTTGCCTTGACGAGGGTGCCGGTTTGCCGTTATGATGCCGGCATATGGCGCGGCTGGTTGCAATTCTTTTTGAAGAGGAGCTGGAGCAGTCTTATATCGCGGTGCTGCTTGACGGACCGGAACCAGAAATTCTGTTTACCAAGGGACCTGCCTTTACCAAAACCATGGGCCCGTTTCCTATTCCGTACGCGCAGGCGACATTTCAACGCTGGAACTACTGCCTTCTGGAAAACCCCCCGGAAGTCCGTCTCAACGATCCCCACCTGCTCCGTGAAACGATTTTGCACATCAAACGCATTGATGCACACACAGCACGCTATGTTCCCGATTCTGCGTAATGAATTCCTATGCCTGCCAGACGAGAAAGACTCCACGGCAGCAGGTACGGTGAGAAAGGTAGTTATCGTATGATTTTCAGTGCATTTTCCCGCAGCCGGCACAAGGCTGATGACTCAAAAAAGATGCTCATTAATGTTCTGCATCCTGAGGAAAGCAGGGTTGCTATTGTCAAAAACGGTGTGCTCACGAACATCGTGATTGAAACGACTACATCTGAAAAGATCAAGGGTAATATTTATAAAGGGATTGTGCAGCGGGTTGAGCCCAGTCTGCACGCAGCGTTTGTTGACTGCGGGTTCGGCAGACCCGGTTTCCTTCCGCTTGATGAAGTGCAGCGCAGCTACTACCAGCATCCTCTGCAGCATGCGAAACAGGGGAGGCTGCCCGCAAGCAAGATTCTTAGCAAAAACCAAGAAGTGCTGGTGCAGGTCAGTAAAGAAGCGCAAGGCACGAAAGGCGCTGCTCTGACAACCTTTCTGTCACTTCCGGGGCGGTATTTGGTGCTGATGCCGGGGTACCGACGCACGGGCGTTTCCCGAAAAATCGAGGATGAGGAGGAACGAAAGAAGCTCAAAGACATCAGCGCAGAGCTGAAACTTCCTGAAAACATGGGTGTCATTGTCCGTACCGCGGGCTTGCATAAGACGCGCAAAGAACTGCAGGCAGACGCTGACTATCTTCTGCGGCTGTGGAAAGCAATAGAGGCGCGCGGACAGGAACAGAAGGCGCCCTGTCTTGTCTATCAGGAAAGCAGCATGGTGATTCAGGCGATCCGGGATTATTTTACCACGGATATTTCTGAAGTCATTGTGGACAACCCTGATGTCTATAAACGGGTGCGAGAGTTTTTTAAACAGGTGATTCCCAAACACTATAAGGTTGTGCGCTTGTATGAGGAAACGACGCCGCTGTTTTTGAAATACGGAGTGGAGCAGCAGCTTGAGAAACTCTACCAACGCACCGTAACCCTCAAATCAGGCGGCACCATCACGATAGATCCAACTGAGGCACTTGTGGCAATTGATGTTAATACCGCACGATTCACCCACGTCAAGGATCCGCAGGAGACGACGCTCATCACCAATCTTGAAGCTGCTGATGAAATTGCACGGCAGCTTCGGCTGCGCGACTTGGGCGGTCTGATTGTTATTGATTTTATTGATATGGATGATCCCAAAGACCGGCAACAGGTCGAGCGCCAGCTTAAAAACGCCTTTAAAGATGATAAAGCAAATGTGGAGATTTCGCGAATTTCCAAATTCGGCTTGCTTGAGATGAGCCGGGAGCGGCTCCGCTCACCGCTTGCCGAGACGCGCTTTGTTGCCTGTCCCCACTGCGGAGGGCAGGGGAAGGTGAAATCAAAAGAGGCGCTTGCTATGGTTGCGCTCAATGAAATCTATCTGAAGGCGCCCAGCGCTGGCAATGCTGAGATCAGACTGACGCTCGCTCCTGAGGTAGCCGTGTATCTTCTCAATCAGAAGCGCAAGGATCTTGTCAGGATCGAGCAGACCTGTAATACCAAAGTTGCGATTTTCTGTGAAAACCTCATACCGGTTGACAGCTATCGTCTTGAGATTATACCAGCAGCGTGAGCAGAGAACCCCATGCCGCAGCAGTCACTGACGGAACGAACCATCATTACGTCCTGCCCCCATGATTGCGGCGGCAGGTGCATGCTCAAGGTGCATGTTGCTGACGGCGTCATCACCCGTATCACCACCGATGACGGTGCTGAGCCGCAGCTTCGGGCATGCTGCCGAGGGAGAGCATACCGGCAGCGGGTGTATGCACCTGACCGGCTTCAGTACCCGATGCTGCGAACAGGAAAACGCGGTGAGGGGCTGTTCACCCGCATTCCCTGGGATGAGGCACTTGACCGGGTTGCAGCAGCACTGCAGGAAGTGGTGCAGCGCTACGGCACTGAGGCGATTCTCTATGTTGCCTATTCGGGCAACACCGGTACTTTTCTGCACAACCAGCTTTCCGTGTTCCGGCTGCTTACCCTGCTCGGCGGTTTCACGCCGGTATGGGGATCGGCATCGTTTTGGGGAAGCCTCTTTTCTTCGGAAACAACCTACGGCACGGTGGTTGCCGGACATACCTGTGATGATATCCTGAATGCACGCCTGATTATCATGTGGGGCTGGAATCCAGCCGAGACCGTGCAGCGGACCACAACAGCATGGTATCTTACCCGAGCCAAAGAACGAGGAGTGCGTATTGTCAGTGTTGATCCTCGGTATACGGATTCAGCAGCAGCCTTTGCCGCGGAGTGGATTCCGATCAGACCTGCAACGGATACAGCGGTGCTTCTTGCCATGGCGTATGTGATCATTGCTGAAAACCTGCACGATCAAGCGTTTCTTGACGCCGCTACAACCGGATTTGAAACGTTCAGACAGTATGTTATGGGCGAGACCGATGCGACACCGAAAACACCGGCATGGGCAGAAGCAATCAGCGGTGTTCCGTCGCAAACCATTGCAGCACTTGCCCGGGAGTATGCAACCAGCAAACCAGCAAAACTGCTGACCCTTGGTGCACCGGGTCGGACCGCATTTGGCGAGCAATTTCACCGTGCGGCTGCTACCCTTGCAGCCATGACTGGAAATGTCGGCATTTATGGCGGAGATCCGGCAGGGTTTGGGCTGCCGCCGGTCGGGCTCCAGCCGATTGCCGGCACCGGCTTGATATCCCGAAAACTGACGGGAAACCTTCCTGACGGTGCACGGCAACGCCCAGCGCTCCACATCACTAAAATTTGGGATGCCTTGCTGCAGGGTAAGTCGGGCGGGTATCCGGCTGATTACAAACTCGTGTACATCACCAACTCAAACTGCGTGAACCAGTTTATGAACACCAACAAAGCTGCCCGAGCACTTCAGTTGCCTGAGACCATTGTTGTGCACGAGCAGTTTATGACACCAACGGCACGGTATGCTGATATTCTTCTGCCGATCACGACCCATCTTGAGCGAAACGACATTATCCGGCCATGGCAGGGTGGTCCGTATTATTTTTACCTCAACAAGGTGATTGAGCCGCTGTATGAATCCAAGTCAGACCTTGAAATCTGTGAAGCACTTGCCCGGCGTCTTGGCATACAAGGATACAGCGACCGAACCGAAGACGAGTGGTTGCGGCTGTTCTGGCAGGAAGCGGAGCAGATGACTGATTCAAAACCATTGCCTGAGTACGAAAAGCTCAAGCAGGAAGGCGTCTATAAGATACCACTGGAAAAGCCGGTGATCGCATTTCGAGCACAGCGTGAAAACCCTGCAGCACATCCCTTCCCCACTCCCTCAGGGAAGATAGAGATTTATTCGCACAAGCTTGCCGAGCGCAACGATCCGCTCCTGCCACCCATCCCGATGTACCTTGAACCATGGGAAGGGCCGCAGGATAGTTTGAGAGCACAGTATCCTCTGCAGCTTATCACCACCCACTGCAAGCGCCGGATTCACTCAAACATGCACAACCTGCCCTGGCTTCGAGATCTTGAGCCCCATGTTGTCTGGATATATACGGCTGATGCTGCTGCCCGCGGCATACGCCCTGGTGACTTGGTCAAGGTGTTCAACGATCGGGGTGCGATCGTGCTTGCCGCAAAGGTGACCGAGCGCATCATGCCGGGTGTGGTGAGCATTGATCAGGGTGCCTGGTATGAGCCGGGACCTGACGGCATTGACCGGGGTGGATGTGTGAATGTACTGCTTGCTGATCGCCATTCGCCCGCTGGTGCATTTTGCAGCAATTCGTGCCTGGTACAGGTAGAAAAATATGATTCAGATACGCAACGATAATCTGCAGCATACAAAAAAACAGCTTGGATTTTATTTTGATCAGTCACGCTGCACCGGCTGCTATGCCTGTGCCATTGCCTGCCGGGATTGGCATGACGTGCAGGACACTACGGTGCACTGGCGACGGATTTCTGCCTTTGAGTGGGGCAGGTATCCTGAGGTCAGGGTTGCATATCTCTCCCTGTCCTGTGTGCACTGCGCTCAGCCGGCGTGCATGGCAAGCTGTCCGGTGTCAGCCATCACCAAACGCAGCCAAGATGGTATTGTGCTTGTTGACCAGCACCAGTGCCTTGGGGGGAGTGTCTGTGGCAGCTGTAGAAAGGCATGCCCGTATGGTGTTCCCCAGTTCAGTTCTTCAGGGGATGAGCGGATGCAGAAATGCACGCTGTGTGTTGAACGCATTGATGCCGGGCAGCAACCTGTCTGTGTTGAGGCATGCCCTGTGTATGCACTTGACTGGGGACCAGTGGATGAGCTGCAAAAAAAATACGGTGGGGTGCCAGAAGTACGGGGATTTAGTATCGCACCGGGGACCGCTCCTTCAATTGTTTTCAAACCGCGGTGGCACGAAGGTGAAGAATAGACGAGCTTAAGGGGCGCATACTATGATGAGGGTTTGCTTGGTGCTCCTGACCGGGGAAATATCCCCGCAGGGGTGGTGACCTTACAGCTCATAGATTGCCTCATCACGAAGCGGCTCATTAGTCTCCCTGCTGACCGGTTGACAGGAATCATTTTCATCATCCACGGTTCTGAGACGAGGGTGCACGTTGTAATCAACCATCACGCCTGCCCACTTTTCAAACTTTTTTTTAAAGCGTTCAGCCTCTTTCGGGTCTTTGTCTCTCAGTCGGTCAAGCTCCTGCCGGAGTTTGCGCATCCCTTCTTCAGCCCGCGATGGTTTTAGAGGCAGAGCCTCAGGGCCACGGAGCTTTTGGGAAAACGCAAAAAGCGACATGCGGCGCTCAAGGGTCTGGGCACAGCGGGGACAGCAGGGCATCTTGTTGACGCCAGCGGTTTTTGCATAGAAGGTGAATATCGTATTACAGGGCTTGCAGTAAAATTCGTAGAGCGGCATAATAATCAATGACGATGTTAAAAGTGCTCAGCGTTATCAGATGGTTGGACAAATTCAACCAGTATGCCACCGGTATCTTCAGGGTTGAAGTAAGCAACCCTGCTTCGTTGCATGTCGAGAATGCCGTCGCGGGTTACATGGCCTAAACGCACCCCCTTTTCCTGCATGAGTGCGACAGCGCGGTCAAGGTCGGTGACGGTAAATGCGATGTGGTTGATCCCCAGTGCAGGATTACCAATGAAATTTCTGAAGTGATTTGATATTGGTTCAATGAGTTCAAGCTCAGTATTCCCCAGCGGGATAAACGCAAACCGTGTATCAGGCGCCGGTTCTTCTTTGGGCGGCACGAGTCTGATATCAGCGTCCTCAACATCATAGATTTTTTTGTAGAGTCTGAGTGCCGCATCTATATTATCAACGATGATGCCGATATGACGAAGCTTTACAATGAGGTCTCGTATTTTCATCTTGGTGCTCCTGACGGGTGCCTGTTCTTTTTACCATGTTCCCGGCAGCAGAGCAAGTAGGTGCAGCAGCCCGTGAAAGTTTATTATGACACCTCTGGTCATGCATGAGCACACCACACCGGAAAACTTGTATTGTATAATCATAACCACATGACATACTATGGATCTTGTCATTTCATCCCCTGAGAACAGCACCTTCAAAGCGCTCAAAAAAACTGCGGTAGCGGCAGTGCTTAAAAAAAAGAGCAGAACCATTGTTGCAGGTGAAAAACTGGTGAGCGATGCTGTCCGAGAGTGTCCTGAGCAGTGCCTCAGGCTGGTCATTTCTGCGGGTTTTGATAAAGCGTCTGAACTGGTGCACTCGTTTGCCCAGCGGAAGGCACTTGTTGTATTAAAAAAAACTCTTTTCAATGAACTTGATATTTTTGGAACTGGTTTTGCGCTGTTAGAATTTGCGGTGCCGCAGATCCCTCCGTGGGACGGTAATATTTCCGGATGCACGCTTGCAGTGCCGTTTCAGGATCCGATAAATGTGGGCAGTGTCATACGGTCTGCGGTGGCGTTTGGGGTCTCCAGCATTATTCTACTCAGAGAAGCAGCACACCCATTCCATCCCAAAAGCATCAGGGCATCAGCAGGGGCAGTATTTACTGCACGTTTTTTCAAAGGACCTGCACTGCCGGAGCTTGTTCCCTCTCTTTCCCAGCCAGCTCCTCCGGTTGTTGGTCTTGACATGCGCGGGCAACCTTTGCAGGATTTTATTTTTCCAGCATCGTTTCTTTTGGTGCCGGGCAGCGAAGGGCAGGGACTTCCCCACAACCTTCATTGCAAAAGGATTGCCATTCCCATGACCCCCCGGGTTGAATCCCTCAATGCTGCAACAGCGACCGCAATTGCTCTTTTTTATTGGAGTATGAGCTTGAAAAAAAATAATCTCTCTCTGTAACTATATTATGCCACGCATAGCGAGAGCTGTCATTGCGAGGGGGCTTGTAGCCGGGACGACGTGGCAATCTCGTTTTTTCAACCATCCAATGGTGTCAGAGATTGCTCCATCTTGCTTTTGGCAGGATTTTTTATCCCAAACTGAGTACCGCTGCACACCATAAAGGGGTCTATGCTAAAGGTAACCGGTATCATTTTGCTTTCTTGTCTCTGATGATTTTGTTCTTAAGCCCCCTGTCGCAGATCCCGCCTTGGCGGGGCAGCGAGGGGTGCAGGGAGGGGTTTTCTGCCCCCACCCAACCTCCCCCTGGTCCCGCAGAGCGGGATCTACGACAGGGGATGCTTACTGAAATGGCGGATAGAAGGCAAAAGAATAACGGCCCCTTTGTTTTGTGGAGGCGTACTGAGCGATTTTCCCTTCCATCGCATGCAGGCAATGGCGTTTTCGTTCCTGACTGAATGCATTTGCAGGAAGTGACACCTGATATATCGCTCAATGCAGGTTGATGCTCTCTCAAGGCGTTTAGGGTCACGTTCCCCAGTAGTGATAGAGGTTGTGCAAAATACGCAGAGCAGCAATGGTTGGGAAAAGACTTGGTTATGGATGCACGTGCAGCCGAATGTGCACTGTCTGGAGCAGGGAGGTAAACGCTGCCTTGAGGAGTTTCCATTTTTTGATTGAGACCTCTCCGGTGGTACGTCCTGCATGGGGGACGGGCACATTGCGGAGCGGACGTTTGTAGAGAACAAAAAGACCGGCAAGGGCAACGTTGGGGGCAAAGGTATCTTCAGGGATGGAGATAAGCAGTGACTCCAGTACCGATGCACGCATCAACCTGAATGGGCAGTTGACATCTCGAACGCCGCTTCCATAGAAAAACATAACCACAAGGCGTGACAGCATAGTTACCACTTTTCGGACAAAAGGCTGCTGCCTGCCGTCACGCACACCAATCAGTGCATCGCAGCCATGCCGGGCTTCCCACAGCGTCTTAAAATGCCGCGCAGCGATTTCATTGTCGCTGTCAACCTGAAAGACCCACTGTGCTTCCCTGACCGCCCTGCGATAACCCATGAGAATGGTCGGGCCATGCCCAGAATTCTTTTTGTTAACCACCTGCACTCTGTCATCACCTTCAAACCTGCTCAGTACCGTTGCGGTGTTGTCTTTTGAACCGTCGTTGAGTACGATTATTTGGAAAGAAATGCCAAGACTGCTGAGCTCATGGAGCCAGTCCTGCACCACGTCCTGAATACAGGCTTCCTCGTTATACACTGGCATGACAACCGCAAGATCACGCATCTCTGAGCTACCTGACTTTCTGAGTATTAACCACCGAAGGGAAGTTGAGCGTTATCTCAGGCGTACCAAACAGAATGTTCTCAACCGCCTCAACGCCTTGCATCAGTACATGGTCTTGATTGCTGACCTCATATTTCCACGCCCCAAACCTGCCACGTGAATAGACCCCTATTTTTTTCAGCTCGGCAAGTAAGGGGTCAATAATTTTATTGCGACCACGAAATGGTGTGGGGTAGGCGTAGGGTGCCCTGAAGGTCCAGACAGACACGATCGCTGCGTTGTCTTCAATCAGACGGGTTGCGTTAAATCCTGCGATGGCTGATTGGATGAGCGTTGTCGCATCAACCGGTTTTTTGGGTGACTCAGACACCTCACCCATCAGCGACCAGTAATCTCCTTCAGGCACATTGCCGGGCGAATAGTTGGAGAAAACCGTAACCCGGTAGAAGGGGTTGTCATCCTCAGGGAAATACATCCAACACTTGGTTTTGAGCTTCTCAGGAGGAGAGCCTTTCAGACCAACGCCGATGATATGAGAAGCGGAAAAAAGAAAACGCTGGCTGCAATTCCACGAACGACTGCAGTCGCGGGCAAGCAGTTCGTGCACGGGCATGGTCGAGATAAGATAATCATAGGAGCGTTCGATGCCGTTTGAAAAACGCACTGTTTTTTTCTCAGAGTCCCACGTGACAAGCTCAGCACCGAGGTGGATTTTTTCTTTGGGAAGCTTCTGTGCAAGCGCGTTCCATATCGCACCGGTTCCACCATGTCGTGGAAAACTGAAGGTGTTATTGGGTCCCCACGAGCAATCGTCGGTGCCGGATATAATGTTTTGCATGATTTTTTGCACATCAGGTACTGCAACCCGCTCGCCGATCCAGTGCGCATCAAGATCTTCTGGCGGGTATGCCCAGACTTTTTTATTGTACGGTATCATAAAATACCGTGCCAGTCCTTCACCAAAGGAATGAATGATCCAGTCCTTGAATGTTGCATCGGGGCTCAGGTTGTTGCCTGTGGAGCAGCTGAGGAGCCCTGCCAGACACTCCAGCATCACCTTGTCAGGCAGCCTGCCGATGTTGTACTGGAGCGGGTAGGGAATGAATCTATCCATCATCCAAATCCAGCTCTCCCGCTGGTGCTGCAGCCAATCCCCAGTGGGGATGAGCATGGTCATGAGTTTGTCAAAGTAATCATAATGGGAGAAATGGACATGACCACCGATATCCCAGGTAAAGCCATGTTCATCAAGAAAACTTGCGGACAATCCGCCAACATGCTTTTCTTTTTCAAAAACCTCATAGGTGTCAATGCCAAGTTCCTGCATTCGCCATGCAGCGCCAAGCCCGCATGGTCCAGCACCGATGATCAGGATTGTTCTTTGTCTGTGCCGCATAGCTTTCCTCAGAAATCCCTGTGTAAGCTATAAGAGATTTTATGAAAGCATGATAGTTTATCTCTGCAATAAAATCAAATGTATTTACAGCACGTTCAGCATCTGTCAGTCGCGTTTCAACTTCTGATGTTCTCGTTGACATCGCTGCGGTTGAAACATATACTGGAAAAAACCTGTAACGTAACCCATCAACTGTTCTTGCGATGGCTTTATCCCAGAATGCTAACCATCAAAAAAATTCTCTGTCGGTGCTTTTTTGGGGCATCATGGTGCTGGGTTTTCTGCTGCGCATTATCGTGCATCTTAACGGACCGCTTAACTTTGATGAAGTCTGCTCGTGGGCATTTGCCCGCAAAACTCCCTTTATGCATATGTGGCAGTCAGCTTTCTCTGATCCGACTCCGCCCCTGTTCTATGCGCTTGTGCACGGGATGATCCGACTTTTTGGAGAAAACCCTGCGCTGATGCGGTTACCGTCACTTGTGTTCGGGATATTAGTGCTCCCACTTTCCTACTGGATCATGGGAATGGGTGGTTTTCAGAAAACTGAGCGGCAAGCAGCCATGCTGATTGTTGCTGTGTCTTCGATGCTTGTCTTTTATTCTCAGGAGCTTCGAGCCTACAGCATGCTGGCGTGCTGCGGGGTGCTTGCTACAGGGCTCCTGTTTGCCTGCTCCGAGCATCCGACAACAAAAAACTATCTTCTGTATGCTTTGAGTCTTATGCTCTTATCACAGGCGCACCGGTATGGGTTGTTGCTAATACCAGCACATTTCTGTTTTACGGTTCTATTGAAAAGATGGCGGTTGTGTGGGATAGTGTGCGTAACTTCCTTTTTGATATTGGTGACTATAGTCTTGCAGATGGTGAGCGGGAACTTTTACTATTCTGAGGCACCTGACCGGATAACAACCTGGAGAGGTCTCGGAGCGCTTATCAATCTGCTTAATGTGGGCACCATCCTCCTTCCTGAATTCTTTGGTGGTCAGCCATGCCCGGATGCCCCTTACCCTCAGCGAGCACTGAACTATGCACTATCGCTAGCGGGGCTGGTAACGTTCAGCACCATATTTTTCAAAGGATTTTCAAGGCTCCATCATTTCAGCGCGATCCAAAAGCGTTTGATTTTTTTATTGGCCATCTGTACCGGCATACCCATAATGCTTGCAGCGCTTGCCGGCACACGACTCATGCCCAAGCCTCAGTGGCTTCTCAGAGGTCTCATTTTTATCTGGCCATTTTACTACATGCTTGCCAGTGCTGCCTGCAGTCAGTTGCACTATAAAAAATATGCGCTTGCGGTGATCGTTCTTTTGCACTGTCTGACTTTGTATCCCTATTATTCCTATTTTTCTCGAGGTGTTCACTCTGTTGCACTTGCAAAACTTTCCAGCACCACCAGTGGACAGGATCTTATTGTCGCCTATCCATGGTACTTTTATGAAGTTGTTGCCTATTACTACCGTGGGAAAGCACGTACTGCAGCATACAGCGAGGAAATTGGCTGGGTTGATACTGATGCACTTAGAGCAGGCACAACACCTTTTTTTAATCGTTCCTTGCCGACGGCAGCACCTCCCGCGGTATCTGGTGATGTCTATTTTTTCCCCGTCGTAAAAGATGATGGAAGTATCGAACCTTTTAAAAACAACCGTATTTTTGTCTATGACGAGCATTTGGAAACGGAATGGCGCTTGGTGCAACCATCAAACGTGCATCCCTCAGGTTGAAAAATTCCATCGCCTTTATTCTGTGGAGCTGATTTTAGGCCAGTGAGTGTTGCTTACACCATGGTGCCGGTCATTTGTCTTTTCGGGAGCAGTGAGTCGTATCGCATAGCGCTCATCAAGGAGCTTGCTCTGCGCGGGTACCAAGTCGGTCTGATGAGCTCAGGGCCTGATACTGATGGTGCTGGTTGTGCTGAAGGCACGGTGGCACCCTACCTGCGTGCAGGTGTTGCGTGCGTAGGCAAAACTACTGCGGAGGGGTTGAGTGTTTTTTATCCTGCCCGTGCACTCAGGGAGCAGCGCACGAATCTTTTTTCCAGCTGCCATATTGTGCTCACGGAAAGCAGCCCATCTGAAGATGATGACATTATCGAAATCGTTAGACCGGGCAGACAGCCACGCTATGCCAGCCATCCGAGGCTTCGGGCAGTTGTTGGTAAAAAGGTAAACGGAGCAGAAATTCCTGTGCTCGAGCCTGATAATCCTGCGGCACTGTGCTCGTTTATTGAGGAGCACTACCTTAAACCACAGCTTTCCGGAGCAGTGCTTGCCGGAGGCAAATCGCGACGTCTTGGGACTAATAAGGCGCTCCTTGAACTACATGATATGAAGCTCATTGAGCATGTGCTCCAAACTCTCCGGCTCTTTACCCAGCAGGTGTGCATCATTGCTAACGAGCCTGAGCTTTATGCGGATATGGGCTTTCCGGTGTCACCTGACATTAAACCGGGCGGCGGTCCGCTCTCAGGTATCCATGCAGCACTCAGTCTCAGCCCGACTGACTATGTGCTCGTCGCATCCTGTGATTTGCCGCTCCTTGACAAGGCGTGCATTGAACCGCTGGTCAGCCACTATCCCGGATATGATATCACGCTCTACAAACATGAGCGGTTTGAGCCCTTGTGCGCCATATACCGTCGCTCCTGCATCCCCGCGCTTGAGGAACTCATCAGTCACGGCGAGTATCGTATTATTGATCTTTTCCCGACCCTCAGCGTGAAAGTTATCCGAACGGACAACGCCACTGCCTTTAAAAATATCAATACCTGGGAAGACTATGAAGAGGTGTTAAAGAAGGGAAAAGTACTGAGTAGAGAGTACTGAGTAGAGAGTACTGAGTATTTTTTACTCAGCACTCAGTACCGCTCCACACCATAAAGGGGTCTCTGATAAAGGTAATAGGTATCATTTTGCTTTCTTGTCTCTGATGATTTTGTTCTTAAGCCTCTCCGGTGGAGGGAGGGGGGGCGGGGAGGGCTTTTCTGCCCCCACCCAACCTCCCCCTGGTCCCGCAGAGCGGGATCTACGACAGGGGAGGCTTACTGACATGGCGGAGAGAGGGCAAAAGAATAACGGCCCCCTTTATTTTGTGGAGGCGTACTCGTACTTATAGTTATTGAAACCACGCTCTATGGCGCTCGATAAACGCGAGACTCTGCTCAAGGTCTTTTTCTGAATGCGGCTCAAGGGTAATGGAGACCTTGAGCCCCAGCTCCTGCACCACTGCAAACAGCTCTTCCCATGGAATTGTTCCTCGACCAAGACCCCAGTGTCGGTCGCACACGCCGTCGTTATCGTGCAGGTGCAGATGCCGCAGAAACGGCGCAAGTCCGACAATCCACTCCCGTAGGTTTTTTCGTTGCACACCTTGTGAAAAACTATGCCAGTGTCCGGCATCAAAGCAGATGCCGAATGTTTTTTTTGCAAGACTTTTTTGCAAATCCACAAGAGGCTTGTACGTCTCTTCATAGACATTTTCAAGATAGACCGGTGGATGGTCTTGCCAGCTCTGCGTAAACTCCAGCCAGGTCGTCCGGCAGTTTGCCAGCCATTCCTCATAAAATTCCTCATACACATCATTAAACCCGGCATGGCTGATTAAATGTTGCGGTGAATACCGGCGTGCAACGGCACTGGCAGAGATCAGACGTTGTCGGGTTGCCTGCAGAATAGCAGGGTCAATGCTTCCGGGCTGCAAGTCAAAAAATGGTAGGTGCACGGCACAGGCAAGCCCTGCGGTGCGGAAAGCATCTGCTATGGATTGGTGCCACGCACCATCAATCTGTTCTATGGCAATAACATCAATGCCCAGTTCTGGCTGGAGACGGTGCGCAAGAAAATAATCAAGATAGTTCCGGTCAGCGTGGATATACCGTAGGGGAAGGTTGACAAATACATTCATGGAACTTGTGGCTTGTAGTTTTTTTGTAAGTTGTGGATATTGTTGTGAGGATGGTGCCTTACCATGATTTACCTTTGGGTGCTGATTTTCTGCTTCAAGGCAGCAAGACACTGATACGGTACGCTGAGATTGCCCCTGCCCGATCCAAGGCAGATGCCATTAATTGCAGGACCGTGGAAATCACTGCCACCGGTTATCAGAAGATTGTATTTTGCAGCAAGTTCGCAGTACCAGCGTGTCTGCTCAGGGGTATGATCTGAATAATATGCTTCTATGCCGCTTATCCCGTACCCGACCATGGTGCGTAGTGTTTTTTCAAGGTCGTCAGCATCGCGTGAGCGCAAGGAGCTTGGATGTGCTAGCACGGCGATACCACCTGCCTGCTGAATGAGTTCTATTGCCCCCCTTGGGGGAAAACGGAATTTTTCGCAATAGGCAGGAGCACCTTTTGCCAGATACCGTTCGAAGGCTTCTTGAGCGGTCTTGACGTAGCCTTTTTTTATCAGTGCCTGCGCAAAGTGCGGTCTGCCGATGAGCCCGCCACCAGCCTCAGCTATGACATCTTCCATCTCTATGCACAGACCAAGTTCCTGCAGTTTTTTGATGATTTTGGGGTTGCGCTCCGCACGGGCGTTTTGAAGTTCAGCGATTTTTGAGCTGAACTGTTCATCAGTAGCGTCAATGTAGTAGCCCAGAATATGCAGTGTAGCGCCAGTGTATTCAGCACTTATTTCAATACCCGGTACAACTTCGATGGTCGCAAGTGCCGCAGCGGCAAGTGCCTCAGCAATGCCGTCAATCGTGTCATGATCAGTAACAGCTAGTGCCTCAAGCATCTTGTTTTTGGCAAGGCGCACCAGTTCTGTCGGTGACAGTGTGCCGTCTGATGCCGTGGTATGGGTGTGGAGATCAATCATGGTTTTTCACCAAGGTTTGAAAATAATGCCCTTGTCCTGCAGGTGCGATTTCAGGAGGTCAACCGATTCCTGCACGTTGTCAGGCTGGTGCAGTCTGAGGTCATAGGCAATGTCAGTGGTCACGTGTTCGCCTGCCCAGACCGTTTCTATCTTCTCTGGTGGGACAATGGTTTTGATGATTTCAAGATCATCCTGGGTCAACTCGATTGCGGTGACAATCAGGATGATGCCGGCATCCAGCAGAATGTTGGCGACCTCGGCTAACCGCCGTATGTGCTCATGACGGTTATTGTCTTTGCCTTTGATGTCAGCATCAACGCCGTACAGTACGTTGCCGATTCCCAAGAAATAGACGATTTTTCCGTCTTCAAACAGCCGGTCTTCAAGATTTTTTGCAATCGCTTTTCGGTCAACACTTTTTTCGCCGGTCAGCAGGATCAGGGTTGATTTTTGGTTGTATTTTTCCGCCCGTTTTTCAGGGGCGATGATGCTTTTCTCCCATTTGTAATTTCGCAGCAGCACGGTGGTGCGCAGCCACGCCTGCCGGTCTTCAAGCGGCTCGATGACAATCCCGCCGCCGCGTATTTCATAGTTATCAACGATAACAAATCTGCTGGTTGCCTCGCTCTCAGCAGCACGATCAAAGGCAGCAGCGCGGCTGAGCTTCAGCACACACTCAGCAACATCATGGCGCTCGACCTGATTTTTGCTGGTTGCCTTTAGGTCAGAGGCATCAATGACTCGGAGCACTTCTTCAAGCCGTGCCGGCACCCGGCAAGTGCCCAGCTTGAATAGATACTCTTTTTTGGTCAGCATCGGATCTTTCCCCAGCCAGAAGAGATTAACCCTCAGGCGTGAAGAGACACAGGGTTTTTTCTGATCGCTGCGCACCGCTATCTCACCGCGCGAGATGTATATCTGCTCCTCAAGGGTAAACCCTGCTGCCTGCCCACAGACCGTTTCGGTTCGGGGTGGTGCATTAAATATTTCGATGGTTTTGACCCTGCTCTTTTTGCCGGATGGATAAAACACAACCTCATCACCTACCCGCAGCGATCCTGATTCAACCGTACCGGCGACAATCCGGCGGCTGTCGCCGAATTTGGTGAATTTGTACACGTCTTGCACCGGCATGCGGAACGGTTTGTCAATCCGGGGAGGCTCTTTATCAAACGCGTCAAGCGTTTCAAGCACAGTGGGACCGTTGAACCATGTCATGCGCGGGGAAGGGTGCGCAATACCATCACCGTGCATGGCGCTGATCGGGATAAACCAGCGCGGCTGCACGTTAATATCCTTTAGGAATGCGGTGTATTCCTCAACAATAGCATGATAAACATCCTGCCGGTAGTTTATGAGATCCATCTTGTTGACCAAAACCGCGATCTGCCGGATGCCGAGCATTGATATCATATAGCCATGACGTCGTGAGTTTTCCTGCACCCCCTCCTGTGCGTCAATCACGAGCAGTGCAGCTTCAGCGCGCGCAGCGCCGGTCACCATGTTTTTCAAAAATTCGATGTGCCCCGGCGCATCAAGAATGATGTAGTGCCGTTTTGCAGTTTTGAAAAAAACCCGGGCAGTGTCAATGGTAATCCCCTGAGCTTGTTCGTCTTTCAGCGCATCAATCAGAAAGGCGTATTCAAAGGGTTTGGAGTTGCGTCGGCAGTTTTCTTTGACCTGCTCAAGCTTACCTTCGGGCAAGGAATTCGTATCAGCAAGCAATCTGCCCACCACCGTGCTTTTGCCGTGATCAACATGACCTGCAATAACGATATTCATTTTCTGTCGTTCGCTGCTCACCGTTTACCTCTTTCTCTGAATGTGCACAGTGCCTGGTACTGAGTGCATAGAGTTTATTACTCGGCATTCCGCACTCACCTACTCAGCACCACAGAATTACATGTATCCTTCGCGCCGTAGGGTCTCAAGCCCACCGCCGTCGTCTTTATCCTGAGCGCGACCCGAGCGCTCGGCAATGTTTTTAAGCTGACCGCTCCTGAGTTCCTCGATAATCTCACGTACGGTGCGCGATGATGAGGTGATCGGGAACGTACAAGGATAGCAGCCCAGTGACCGGTAACGCGTGCCGTCACCGTGATTGTAGTAGAGTGATACGGTCGGGATTTTTTCGCGCTCGATGTATTCCCAGATGTTGAGCTCTGTCCAGTCAAGCAAGGGGTGGATGCGCACATGCGTACCGGGAGGAAACTCGGTTTTGAACTGATTCCAAAACTCAGGTGGCTGATCGCCAAGATCCCAGAGATTTTCCCGGTCACGGGGTGAGAAGTAGCGCTCTTTTGAACGAGAACCTTCCTCGTCAGCACGGACACCCGCGATAATGCCAGTGAACGGCTCGGTGTTTTTATAAACCTCATATTGTTTTGTTTCATGGTTCAGGTAGTACCGAGGCCATGCACCGCTCAAGGTGTGTTTGAGCGCTTCTGTTTTCAATAGTCTGCAACAGGTAATGCGGTCAACCGCTCCGTCAGGATAGGTGTGCTTGTTTTTGATTGCTTCCTCGTTGATACCAAAGATGATTTCAATGCCCCACTCAAGGGCAAGACGATCACGGTAGGCGATCATTTCCGGAATTTTGAAGCTGGTGTCAATGTGAATCAGGGGGAACGGCACATGTCCAAAGAACGCTTTCCGTGCAAGCCATAAAAGCACGGTGCTGTCTTTGCCGATTGACCACAGCATGCCGAGGTTTTTGAAATTGGCGTAGGCTTCCCGAATAATGTGAATGCTCAGGCTTTCAAGCTGGTCAAGATGATTCATGGTAGCTCCTGTGGATGGTAGTTGGCAAGAATTCTTTGGGCGAACGCTATGTCCTTGGTAATCTGCTTCACCAGCATCGCGACGTCAGGAAATTGTTTTTCCGCCCGAATGCGTTTTACAAAAAAAAGGGAGATTTCTCTGCCGTACAGGTCAGCATTGAAATCGAACAGATGCGCCTCAATGGTCATCTGACCCTGCCCAAAGGTTGGGTTGCACCCAATGCTCACTACACCGTCAAAGGTGCCCAAGGGGGTAGCTGCACGGATCGCATAGACACCACTCTTGGGAATAAGGCTTTTGCCGGGACTGAGGTTTGCTGTCGGGAACCCTATTCTGCGGCGTTTGCCATGCACAACCTTCCCCGTGAGGCAGTACGGTCTGCCGAGCAGTTTTTCAGCAAGGGATACCTTGCCCAGCATAATCAGTCGCCGGATTGTGGTGCTGCGCACGGGGATGTTTTTTATCATGATGTTGTCAATAACCTGCACTTTAAAATGAAAAATCTCACCCATCTTTTGCAGCAGTGCAACGTTGCCTTTGCGGTTTTTCCCGAACGCGTAGTCATGACCGATGACAATCTCGCGCGGATGGATTCGGTCGCAAATAATGTTTTTAATAAATTCCTCAGGTGGCTGTTCAGCGTACTGTCGAGTGAAGTGCTCACACACCACATAGTCAATACCAAGACGTCCGATGAGGTGAGCCTTTTCCTCAAACGTGGTAATGGCGGGCGGCGCATCCTGAGGCTTCAGTACCTGCAGGGGGTGCGGGTTGAATGTGTACACTAGGGAAGCACCGCCGAGCGCATGGGCACGTTGGATTGTTTTTTTGAGTATTTTTTGGTGCCCCAGATGCACGCCATCAAAGTTTCCAATAGCAATCACCGGATTGACAATACCGCAGCCTTTTACTTTGGCGCTTCCGCTGATGATTTCCATACTTGTTTCTATTGTTATGAGCGCAGCTCAGGCAGTGCGCTGCTCTGCTTAGCGATTACCATCTTTGCCGTCGCCTCGGCTATGACCAAGCCGCTTTCAGTAGACACACTGCTGCGCGCATAGACAATGCTGCGTTTGACCTCAGTGACCTCTGCTTCGCAGTACAATTTTTCCTGAACGCGCGCTGGTGCTTTGAACCGTGCCTCAATCTGTCCGGTGAGCACGGTATAGCCGTTTCGCACCGCTGCCTTTGCCATAGTCTCATCCAAGAGGGTCAGGATTATTCCGCCGTGTACAATGTTTTGCCAGCCCTGATGTTTTTTTTCTGGCACGAACACCGTCTGTGCTTTCCTGCTGTCCTCAGTATAGGAAAATTCAAGCCGCAGACCATCGGGATTGCGCTTCCCACAGGCAAAACATGCGTCATCATTAACCAGCATATGAGAAACCTTCAGTAGATATAACCAGCTATTTGCGGCTTGACAAGAAAAGGGAAATACTATAAATAGATTACACAAAAAATACAATAGCTTTTTGCACTGCGTGCCGAAGTGGTGGAATTGGTAGACACGCAAGGCTCAGGACCTTGTGAGGGTCACACCTCGTGGGGGTTCGAATCCCTTCTTCGGCACCATGATCCACGACCCCTGAAGCGGTTCTGTTGTAGGAACAGAGCCGCTTCACCATATCAAAGCTGTTTCCCCAGTGGAAGGGAGCTCAGGCGCACGTGAGCTTGTTTACCACGAAGAAAACCCTATTTTGGGGAACTATCATTCAGATGCAGGAGGATCTGCCTATGAAGTGCTGTGCTGTTATGATAGTACTTATGGCTCTCCTAAGTGGCTGTGCCACAACCGCACGGCAGCCGTCCGAGCAGTTTCCGGTTACCGTTATTCCACCCAAGCCAGGAGAGACCCAGGAAGAAGAGCTGCGCCGCATTGTCGCGGAAGCTGACCCGATCATAGAAAATATTTTGACGGCAATCAATACCGGTGATCATGCTGCCTATACCCGTGATTTCAATGAGGCGATGAAATCAGCATACCGCGACAAAAAGCAGTTCAAAAAGATCAATAAATGGCGCAGATCCCGGATCGGTACCTATACGGCAAAGAATGTTTGGAAGATTGAGAAACAGAACCAGTATTATATTATTTATTACTGGGCAAAGTTTACCAATGCCCAGAATCCCGTCACCATTCGGTTGGTGCTTGAGCGCAGCAGTAAGACCAGCCCCCTGCAAGTAGCGATGCTCTCCTACGATGCGCCAGAGCTCAAGGCAGAATAAAAAAACAGGCGGTACCGTTTAGAGAACGGTACCGCCTGCATTGTTTTCAGAGCGTGGCGCCAAGGCTTAAAATTTTATCTCAATCTTGCGCGGTTTTGCCCGCTCAGCTTTCGGCAACACCAGTTTCAAAACCCCGTTGCTCATTGACGCAGTGATGTTATCCCGATCAATCTCCTCGCCGATGGTAAAAGCCCGATAAAAGTCCTTTGCAGGGAACTCGGTATAGGTATAGGCATCGGTTTCTCCCTGCGCCTTGGTGACTTTACCGTAAATTTGCAGGGTGTCTTTATCAATCTGGAGATTGAGGTTTTCCTTAGTCACGCCCGGAAGATCGGCAAAGAGCGTCAGTTGCTCGTCATCCTCAAAGATATCTACCGGCGGCACCAGCGCACCTTTTGCGATCTCAGACAGGCTCCGTTCATCTTTTTTTGCCAGAGTTTTTTCTTTTTCAGTTGCCATAGTGATCCCTCCTTTCTCAGGCGGTTTTTACCGTGATCTGTTTTGGTTTTTGCTCCTCACGTTTTGCGATCGTAATGGTGAGGATACCGTCTTTGCACACGGCATTGATCTTTTCCTGATCAAGCCCATCAGGAAGGCTCACCACCCGTGTGAACGAGCCACTGAACCGCTCCCGGCGATGGTACTGCTCGTCAGGTATTTCCCGGTCAGCGCAACGGGCAGTATCCCGTTCGCCAGAAATGGTCAGGGTGTTATTTTGAAAGGTCAGTTCCACCTTGTCAGGACTGACGCCGGGAATGAATACCTGTACCGTGACTGCATCTTTGCCATCCTGAAGATTTACTGCTGGAAATGTACCCCGCGGCACGCTTCTGATATTGGAGAGCGGCAGGGCAATATCGAACAACCGATCAAGCTCGTTCCGTAGTTTATTGAAATCTTCAAACCAGGGATCATATCCCTCATACCAACGTGCTATCATAGACTACCTCCTTTCTTCATGATAAGGTTTTTTGTGGCTATGGACAGCAGTGTATGACCACTCAAAAAATAAAAACGGTTTTTGAGAAGTCAAGAGGGCATAGCGCTACACCTGTCCACCAGTAATTCTATTCAGCCAACGCTGCCGTTTGGGAGCGCTTGACGAATTCTGATTTTTTACTACTTTTTATATATGGGAGACTAACCCTGTGCACAGCGTAACCATTGAGTGCTGATGGCTCAGTACTGCTCCACACAATAAAGGGGCAGCTTACTGAAATGGCGGATAGAGGCAAAAGAATAGTTGCGCCTTTATTCTGTGGAGGCGTACTCAGCAAGGATGCTGGCACCAAGCACCACCGGAGAGGAGGGGTTTGTGCATGCAGAAAGATTATTATGTGATACTCGGCGTAAGCCGGGGAGCTGATATTCAAAAAATTAAGAAAGCCTATCGCAAGATTGTCAAACAGTACCATCCTGACCGTGCGGCAAGTGAGCAGCACACTGAGAAATTTCTTGAAATTACCCGCGCCTATGAAACACTTTCTGATCCTGAGAAACGACAGCAGTATGACCGAGAACTTGAGCAACGAAAGACATCTGCGGAGATCCTCCACCATGCACCGCCGCAGCCTGCATGGCAAGCAGAAGCACTCATTGGTCGTTACCAATCGTTTCTTGATGAGTTTTTTGAGGGCTTTGTTCCGGGGTTGTTTCCTGATTTTTTTGAAAAAGGCAGGGGCAGGGGCAAAAATCTTTACGTTGACCTCATCCTTTCGCAGCAGGAAGCACGCGATGGTGGTCTTTTCCCGCTCACGGTACCGGTACGTGAGCCATGCCCGCAATGCTCGGCTGCAGGCATCTGGGAAGACTTTTTTTGTCCAGTGTGCAGAGGCAGTGGCAGAATCCGTGGTCAGCGCACGTTTTCACTGAGCATCCCCCCTCAGGTGCGGCACGGTACCGAACTACAGATATCGCTTGAGGATATAGGGTTGCGCGGGGTGTGGCTTTTTGCCACGGTACTGATTGATCCGTCGCTTGATCGGTTCAGTGAGTGATGCACGAAAATTAGCAGGCACGAGTGAGGCGATTGAGAATCAGACCGTAGAAACTCTCTTTCCCTTCACCCGTATAGAACCATCCAAGGTGGGAGAGGCATACGCCACACAGAACAATTCTCCAGCTGTATCCCGAAAACCAGCTCCACGCAAAGGTGGCTGGGCCTTTGGAGACACACCCGAATGCACTTCTGAAACAGCCGATCTCAAAAAGTATTCCCGCCGGGTTTGCAAAGGTGTGCTGATGCGAACCGCTGACCGAAATCTGTTCCCGCAGACTGGTTATAGGGTTGCCACACTGCCGGCACAGCAGTTTTTCATCTTCTGCCGGTTCCTCGTGCTGCGTTTCATGCTGGATATCGTTCTCACGATCAAGCACCACGCGGCTCTCAGGAGTACGGCGTAAGCATGCACGGTTTCGGGTGTCCTGCCAGCGCATGGTATTCTCCTTGTTCTGAGACCATGTCGCAAAAGGTGCTTGCAGGGAGCACGTGTCGTGACTTGTGGCAGGTGGATCGTGATCCGGGGGCTTTGGGTATGGTCGTTTGTTTTTACGATTCACAAACCACACCTTACGTACCCCGATACCCGCAACACGAACCACCCGTCGCACCCCATGCCCTGCAAAGCGGGCGCTTTGAGACAGGAGGCGTTCTGCTTTCCCTTCACCCAGCTTTTATAGCACGCTGACAACAGGCTTGCAAAATAACTCTTAATCAGGTACTCACAAACGGGCTGAGTAAAAGGTAAGTGCTTGAAAAAATAGTGGCGCTATGTATCCGCGGTTTCTTGAAATAGAAATCACCGGCAATTGTAGGTACCGTTGCCAGCACTGCTATGGTGCTTTCCCTCAGGAGGGCACGTTGAGCACCCCGACCGTGGTGCAGGTGCTTGAGCAAGCGCGTGGCTTTTTTGACTGCGTGATCCTCTCAGGTGGTGAGCCATTGCTGCATCCCGGTCTTGCTGATATGGTTGAAGCAGCCTGCCGGGATTTTGCAGTATTCATTACAACCTCGGGGTATGGACTCACCGAGCAGCTTCTTGATCGGATTCATGATCGGGCGATATTGGTGTTCGGTATGGATGGTATCGGCGACACCCACGACCGATACCGTTGCTCTCAGGGAGCTTTTAGAGAGCTGGTTCGTTGCCTTGATATGACCCGGCATCTTCCCAAAGAGATCATCGTTACCCTCTGGCGGGACGTACTTCCAGAAATTGACCGTATTATTGAGTTTGCCCGCCCTTATTCCACTATCCTGCACTTCAATAATTTAATACCCGTCGGTCGTGCCTGCACACATTCCACGATTGTACCTGAGGTTACAGCACTTGAAGCTGCTGAGCAGAAGCTGCGTGTTTTGAAAAAAACCACCGGCTGGATCATCACCGACTTGCACCGCGTTACTGAGGCTGACCGTGCGACAGGGATTGAGCTTTTTTGTAAGGGCAGGTTCAATATTACGCCAAGAGGAGACGTGCGACCCTGCGAATTTCACCACACCGTCTTTGGCAATATCTACCAGCAGGCGCTGCCTGATATTCTCACGGCAGCCTGTCAGACTGAGCTTATCAGGAGCAGGGAGGAAGGATTTCGGAGGCAGGTGCGCACTGATCTTGCCAATCCGTATGACTATCACACAACTATCTGCCACCGGATAGGGTAGGATTTGTTTGCGAGCATTAGGGTTGGGCTTTTTGTTCGGTCAGGGCAAGGTTGATAACAGTATCGTTCTGGTGTTGTCGCAGGCTGATATTGAGTTTTGAGTCGTCCTTGGTACCCTGCAGGAGAATCAAGTCACGCAGGGTAACTTCCTCACCCACGGTAAATCCCTTTTCACTAAGATTATCCCGGTAGAACTGCGCCACCTTGCTCATGTTGTCAGAGGTGCTGAGCGTTGCAATAGCATTACGACCTTGAAAACACTGGCTCATCTTGACGACAGCCGGTTTATAAATAGGGATATCTGCCGGGAATCCGGGTGCAAGGCTTTCTTGTTGATAGTGCATTTCGACTTCACCGGTCTCATCGCTTTTGATTTTTATATGGGCAGTTTTTTCATTGCCGGCGATGCGCAGAGACCCATCAGGGCTGGCGACCACAATACCTTCAGGAGTCTTGGTGACGGAGAATTTCTGCCGGGCAGAGCGCTCCTGTGTTTCCCTGTTGCAGGCGACCGTGGCAAGGAGCATGCACCACACCACCACGGCAACTTTGCCTGAGCGGGTTGCAAGAAGATGTTTTTTTTTACTGCGTGTGTCCATAGCAGGTTTCAGAAAGCTGTTACACCACGCCAAGATAGCAGAGCACGGTCAGCGCTGCAAGGAGCTGAACAAACAGGTGGTCATAGGGAATGATATCAAACAGATCAACCACCAGTGCAATCACGGTCGTGGAAAGCAACTGGGAGCAGTCAAAGCCAAGGCTGTCAACCAGTATTTTGGCTTTATCCTTGGCAGAACCATCATGCTGCGCTGCCCGTTGAAGAGCCTCAATAAAAAAACTTGCTTCAGGTGGCAGCAGTACAGGCACCTCGCCCGGCTGCAAGCTGCTTGCTCCCAGTGTCGCACATGCGTTTTCTACAACTTCAAGGGCTTGCTGCTCAATGATATCCGGAGGTGTATGCATGGGCAGCGCTGCCCAGAGTGGTTGTGCAAGAACCGGCAAGAACTGCAGAAGCATTATTATCGCAATGATTTTCCAGATTGATTTACGAAAGGACATGAAAGCGGTCATGGATCGGCTCCTCCTCCTGTATGAGATTGTACCTAAACTAAGTGATTTTTTACTTTCTTCGCATGCAGGCAATAGGGTTTTCGCTCATGCGCGGCATGCGGTTCGATTCACCTTCCGGGTAAGTAGAGCGCACCGCATCAGTCCGCTCAACGCCATTGCCTGCATGTCCAAAAATCAATACCTGATATAGTATTCAACGCAGTTTGTACCTGCATGATAAAATGCTCCCGGTTGCTTGTCAATCAGAAAGCAACAACCTGTATTAGGCACTGCATAGCGGTTCTGATCTTTGCTATGGATTTGGGCACCGGAGCTGAGGGTGTTTTGCAAGTTGAGCGTGGACAGTTCTGGTGACTATGTCACCGCTCTTGCGAGGGTATTGCAAAAAAATATAAGCGTGATAGACTTGCGATGCGTTGCGGCTGAAAACAGGTAATGAAAGGAGTTTTGCTATGAGAGCACAGGAAGTCCATAAGTTTTTCGCTGTAGTAGGGAGTGTGTTGTGCTGTGTGCTGTCTCTCTCTGCCAGCGCTACAGCAAAAGATGCCACGGGTGTTCCCAAGATTCAGTTTGCCGAGCTCAAGCATGATTTTGGCGCAGTCAATCAAAACAGCGAGCTTCGGCATACGTTTACCTTCAAAAATGCAGGGACCGGGGTGTTGCGTATTGATACGGTCAAAACCAGCTGCGGTTGTACTGCTGCCCTCGTATCAGACAAGGAGCTCCCGCCGGGTAGCGAGGGGAAAATTGAGGTGGTGTTCAAAACCGGTGCGGGCTCTGGTGGCAGGAGCGAAAAGACGATCACGGTTACCAGCAATGATCCTGAACATCCGACCACAACGCTGACGGTCAGTGCCGAAATTCAGGTGATGTTAGACCTCTCTCCCAACCGGTTACTGTTTGGTCAGCTCAAGAAGAACGAGCAGGTGGTACGCTACACGGGACTCACCGGAACACAGAAAGACAAAGTGCAGATCACTTCAGTGGAAGGGGGCAATGAGTTTCTTAAGGTTGACCTCAACCCACAGGGATTTGAGAACGATCCCCAGAAGCAGGTGCGGGTGACGTTGCTGCCGGGGATGAAAATCGGACGTTTCTATGAGCGCATCATCCTCCATACCACCCATCCCCAGATAAAAGACCTATCATTGTACGTGATGGGTGAGATGCTTGGCTCTATTGCGGTAACGCCTAATTTCATTCATTTTGGCATGTTTGAACCGGGCACGGCTGTGGAACGCATGGTGACCGTACGGGCTGCAGGCGAGGGAAAATTTCGGATACTCGAGGTGCGATCAACCGTGCCTGAGGTTATTACCATTCTTGAAACAGTGCAGCCGGGGACAGAGTTCCGCATTCGTGCACGCTTGCGCGAAAGTTTTTCGGGGGAGATCGTGCGCGGTCAGCTCCTGATCCTGACCGATGACAAGGATCAGCCCCAGATTGAGGTCAATATATTCGGCAGAAAAGCACGTAAACCGCGAAGCGCTGAGGTGCCGCACAAGCCTTGACGAAGCTACCCCGGTCTGCGGCACACCCGCATCAGCCTCGCTTTCAGGATTTCAGCGTGTTTTTTACAACCGTGACCACATGCTGAGGGTCTACAGGTTTTTGGAGCACGCCGGTAAAGCCAAGCTCGCTGATTTCAGTTGTTGCAGCAGTCGCAGCAGCGATACTGCTCAAAAGGAATATCGGCACCGAGGGGATTTTTTTCCGCATCGCTTGAGCGGTCTGCATGCCGGTATCAATTGTCTCCATCATCATGTCACAGAGCACGATATCCGGCGTGCACTTTTCAAGCATCGCAATACCCTCTCTGCCGCTGCTCACCGTTATCACCTCAAATCCTTCGGCGGTCAGAACGATACTGAGGGATTCAAGAATATCAATATCATCATCAACGATGAGCACGGTTTTTTTGTCTGCCATGCCAGCACCTCCTTCATTACTTAGGGGTTAGCAATAACGCGGCGGTCAAGTCCAGCGCGAATCCTGTCACGGATAAACCTGACAACCGCAGGATGGTCTACCCACAATCCGTCGAGCTCGTTTCTGAGCTTGCCTGAATCAAACACAAATACCGTACCGTTGTAGGTATACACCAATCTGATGTCTAGGCTGCTGGTGCCGCTGAGCACCATAGCAACCACACCTCCCAGATCACCGAGCGGCTGCCGGTCAGGATGCGCGAGCCCAAAGGTTGCGGTGACTTGTGTGCCGCCTGATGGTGCTGGCGTGACGGACACTGTTCCTCCGGTCGCCGTCGCTGCCTGTTCCAAGAGCGGCAATCCAAGCCCGATGCGGCGTCCATGCTTTGTTGTGAAAAACGGATCACGGGCACGTGCCGACATCTCTGCATCCATGCCGCTGCCATTGTCAATAATGTCAATGGTCAGCCGATCTGCTGCCGTGTCTTCGGTTATCGTAAGGTCAATACGTGTTGCACCTGCGCGCAGAGCATTTTCACAGACATCGAGTACGTGCAGCGCAAGCTCGCGCATTGCATTACTCCAGAACCGACCTGCCGCCAGAGCGGGCAAAGGCATACCGCAGTTCTGCAATACTGGGGCTTGCCATCCTGATACGCGTGGCTGAGCGACCGATATCCGCAGCGCAGTGTGCGTCTGAGGAGGTAATCAAAGGATAGGCACCAAGCTCAGGGTAGCGCAAGCGAGCACGCGCGATACCGCATGCTGCTGATACCTCCAGCGCATCAAAGCGAACACTCTGCGGAATACCACCGCACCTCAGTACGCTGAATACCTCGCGGTCAATGTGTGATGCAATGGCAATACCGCCATGCTCGTAAATCAGGTCGGTCAGTACGGCAAGCCCATAGGATACCACATCCGCAGGGGAGCGTGGCGTATCGGGTGCAAACAGCTTGTTGGCAACCTGCTGCAGGGCTGCCACGGTGTCAAACAGTGCAAGCAGGTGCACCTCGCCGGGCGCTGTGATCTCCATGCCCGGGAAGACAAACAACGGTGTTCCCGCTGCTGCCCGGAGGGCTGCCGCTGCATGGTCATACGCATTGTGATCGGTGATCGCAATCACGTCAAGACCGCGATCAATTGCCACCGCGACCAGAACCTCGGGCGTCAGTTCTGGATCGGCACAGGGCGAAGCAGCAGTATGATTATGCAGATCACAACGATAGACACTGAGCATACGGCACGTGTTCCAGCCAGTGCATTAACGGCTGGTATGTTGCTGGTGGAGGAGCTGGTACACAGCACCCGCAGTTTCAAATGCAGACAGCGTGGTTGTCAGCATCACCACGCCTTCTGCTTCAGCTTTTGCGATGGTTTCGGCATCAGGTACTGCACCGTGCACGATGAGTATGGCGGCAAGCTCCTTGAGCACGGCGACTGCAACGATGGTGCTATGCACCTGGCATGTTATCCAGAGCATACCCGGACCGCTCCGGGCGACCACATCGCTGAGCAGATCGCCGACATAGGCACCGGTGACTGTCCGGTCAAGCTGCGCAGCGCAGGATACCACAGAACAGCCGAGTGCCTGCACAATCTCTCTGAGTGTTATACTGCTGCCCTCTGCCCGGCGCATTCCTCGCTAAACCTAATAACGCTTTTGACATACGTCCCCCTGCCAACTTCAGAGGAGAGGTCAAACTCATCAGAAAATTTCTTCATATTGGCAAGTCCCATGCCGGCACCAAAGCCCATCGAGCGAATGGTGTCGTCAGCTGTTGAATAACCTTCCTGCATAGCAAGCTGAATATCGGCAATCCCCGGGCCATGGTCTATTGCCTGGAGTATGATTGCTGTAGGCGTGATCCGGCATTCGATAGACCCTTCATGGGCGTAGCAGATGATGTTGACTTCCGCCTCAAACGCCACCACAGCAACCCGGCGCACAATTTCTTCAGCAATACCCTGCTGTCTGAGTATCTTTTTAATGGTATTGGATACTGTTCCTGCTGCTGAGAAATTACGTCCCTGCACCTGAAAGGTTTCTGAGAAGGTCATGCCGACCGGCGGGGATGCCGCCTGACGGGGAAGCACCTCACGGATGCAGCCAACCATCCCTTGCTGAAAAAGTCTGCCACAGGTTTCAAACATGATGAAGGGAGTTGCCAGCACGGGGATGTGCAGTTCCCGGGCAATGTCAACAGCATCGGGCTGGAGCATTTTACCGCGGCACACCAGAATTGCAGCGATGTCAAGTGCATATGCGGTGCGGACCGACTGTGCATTGGTAATGCCGGTAATCAGCAGACATCCAGGCCGTGCAAACGCCAGCACATCACTCATCAGATCTGCACTGAATGCGGTTGTAACCACGAGGTCAAGCTTGTCGCTTCCCACAACCACAACCGCGTTCGTAATCTTTTGAACCTCTGCAAGCGTCATGCACTCACCTGTGACAGCGTCCGTACCGTGTGTTTAACATATGCCCCGTACCCTGTCAATTGAGATGCTGGCAGGGCACGGCGGTGTTTCCAGTTGCCATTTGGCGCTAATCCTGATAAGTAACAGGACACATGACAGGATGACGCTATGATGACGCAAGCACCAAAACGCATTTTGATTATCAGACTGAGCGCAATCGGCGATGTGCTCCGGGTGCTCCCTGCCCTGCAGGTACTCAAGCGGCACTTTCCGAATTCCTTTATCGGCTGGGTGGCGGAAGAAAGCAGCTACGACATTCTTGCCGCGCAACCCACCATTGATGAGGTTTTCCTGTTTCCCAAAAACAGCCTGCGCTCAAAGCTCACTTCGCTGCGACATTTCAATGCAGGAGCACGGGAGTTTCTGTCATTTATCAGAGACATTCGCAGCAGGCGGTTTGATCTGGCAATTGATTTTCACGGACTGTTCAAAAGTGGCATCATAAGCCTGCTGAGCGGTGCACCAGAGCGGGTTGGGTTTGCCCGCGGGGATTGTAAAGAATGCAATTTCCTGTTCAACAACCGACGGTTCTCACTCGGGCAACGCCGCATGAGCCGCATTGAGCGTAACCTTGCGTTGCTCCAGAACATGGGTCTTGACACTCATCATGACCGACCGGTCATCTACGTGCCTGAGTCAGACCGTGAGTTTGTGCGGCAGTTTTTCCGGCAGCAGCAGATTGACCGACGACGACCGGTTGTCGTGATCCATCCGGGGACCAGCCCGACCACACCTTATAAACGCTGGGAACCCTACCGGTACGCGGTGGTGGCTGATCAGGCGATTGCAGCACGTGCTGCCCAGATTATTTTTACCTGGGCAGGCACTGAGCAAGAGATTGTGCATGAAATCACTAGCATGATGAAGTATCGGGCGATCGTAGCGCCTGAGCTGCAAAACCTTTGTCAGCTTGCTGCACTGTTTGCGAGCAGCGATCTGTATGTGGGTTCTGATACCGGACCGATGCATCTTGCAGCGTTTGTAGGTATTCCGGTTGTTGCGGTGTTCGGACCGACCGACCCTGTGGTGAACGAACCCTATGCGCGTACGCCGCACATCATTATCAGAAAAGAGACACCATGCAGCCCCTGCAGAAAATATACCTGCTCAAAGCGCGACTGCATTAAGGACGTGAGTGAAACCAATGTTATCAAGGCGATTACCATTATGCTTGACTATGTACAGGAGAAGAAAGCTGGTCAGGCAGCGTTTGGGTTGTAGCGAAGGCAGCAGGGCAGGTATCTATGAGCGAGCCACTTCTTTCGGTCACCGTTATCACCTTTAACGAAGAGCAGAATATCCGGGACTGTCTTGCAAGCGTGGCGTGGGCTGATGAGATTGTGGTTGTTGATGCCTGCAGTAACGACCAGACGCCGCTTATTTGTAGGGAATTCACCGACCGTGTGATCCAGCGCCCGTGGCCCGGGCATGTTGCGCAAAAGCAATATGCTTTGGAGCAGGCACGTGGCGCCTGGATTTTATGTCTTGATGCTGATGAGCGACTTTCCCTTGAAGCCGCTGCAGAAGTTAAGACCATCATCCACAACCCGAATGCTGCCAACGGCTATACCTTCCCCCGCCAGTCCTTTTACTTGGGGAGGTGGATACGGCACGGCGGCTGGTACCCTGACCGCAAGCTCAGGCTGGTACGGCGCGGCTGCGGTCGCTGGACCGGTCAAGACCCCCATGACAAGCTGGTGGTGAACGGAACAACAGGACACTGCTCGGGCGTGCTGTACCATTATGTGTACCGGGATATTGCCCAGCAGCTTGCAACGGTTGATTCGTTTTCCCGGATCACGGCAGTGCAGTGGCACCGCGAGGGACGACGGTTCCAGCTGCTGCCGTTGCTCGTGCATCCAGTGCTTAAATTTTTTGAAACATACGTCTGGAAACTTGGTTTTTTGGATGGTATGCCTGGTTTTATTATTTCCGTGATCTCATCGTACTATGTATTTCTCAAATACGCCAAGCTGTGGGAACTTTCCAAACTCCGGGGCAGTGCTGCGCGGACTGTCCCGTGAACCTCATGCGCGTCGAAACGTGTCTGCAACGATATGACTCGGCATGTGGTGCATAACGGGATCACCTGGACACTGCGCGAAGGGTGCACGTGGCTGGTGACGTGTGGGTTGCTTGATCGGGTGTGCGCAGGCATGCAGGATCCGGACATGACCGTGGTACGCGACAATATAATCCGGAGGTCAGCACTGCTTCGTACCGGTACGGCTGAATGTTCTGAGGTGTTTGTTAAATACTACAAACGGGGCGGCATGCGCGATGCTCTCAAATATCTGTTCCTGCCCTCAAAAGTTGTACGTGAATGGAAAAGTCTGCGGCTTTGTGAGCGGCTCGGGATACCATGCCCACGACCGCTTGCTTACGGCGAGCGCCGTGACCGGGGCATTCTGAAGGACAGCTATCTGATTACCCAGTCGCTTGCGCCTGCAGAGCCGCTCAACGAATATGTCCCGCAGCGCGCTGCTCATGGTGCTGAGCGGTGGCTCGGGGAGGCACTTGCTCGTCTTGTTGCCACCCTGCACCGCGAACGCATCTATTACCGTGATCTGCACGGGGGCAATATTCTGGTGCGCACGGGCGGTAGTGCTGCGGGTGCGCTGGTGTGTGTGGATTTGCACCGTGCCTATAGGCTTCCGTGGTTGCCGGACCAGCTTGCTGCTGATGATATTGCGCACCTGTGTAACTCGTTGCCGGCATCACGATCTGAGCGACTGCGGTTTTTGCGCACCTACTGTTTGGTGCGCTTTGGTCATCGTGCTGCAGAGAACAAGCTGCGCACGCTGATTCTACGACGGCAACGGCTGCTTGAGGAGCGTCGCATTCGTAGCAGAAGCAAACGGTGCATGGTTTCGAGCACCCAGTTTGAGGTACGGCACACGGTTCGGGAAACATACTATGGGCGCAGGGATTTCGGCTATGGTAGCGCATGCTGTGCCATTGCAGCGCACCGGGCACAGCAGGGCAGGGTGCTCAAACAGGCATCAGCATCATGTATTTCCGTACACCCTGACCTTGACCGAGAGCCGGTGTGCGTAAAAGGCTACGTGATGCGTGGCGTTTGGTCTGCACTTGCGCAGGTTGTTGGGCTGAGCCGTGCGCGCAAAAGCTGGCGCGCTGCACACGGACTGGTAGTGCGCGGGGTTGACACACCGCTGCCCTTGGCACTTGTGGAGCGACGCACCGGGATCCTTTCGCAGCAGTCCTATTTCATCACCCGCTGGCTTCCTGATGCACTGGAGCTTAACACCTATGTGCAGGCAGCAGGGTTTGGAGAGAAAAAAAGAGAGTTTGTGGCGGCACTTGCCCAGACCATCCGGCGGCTGCATGGACAAGGTATTTATCATGGAGACATGAAATCAAATAACATACTGGTTGTACAGAACGGGGTAACGGCGTGGCGGTTTTACTTTGTGGATCTTGACCGGGTGCACTTTTACCGTAACCTCTCCTTCCGCCAGCGCGCTAATAATCTTGCTCAGATCAATGCTTCGGTTGCCGCCAGCATTACCGTGCGAGACCGTTTGTGCTTTTTCCATGTCTATGCTCATGGAACAGAGCTCTGGCACGAGCGGAAACGTTATTACCGAGCTATCCTGGCAATCAGCAGGAAGAAAAACACCGCGCCGTACGGCGTCTTTTTTTCATCAGGTTCCTGAACCGCTATGAAAATTCTTCAAATTTACAGTAACTGGAAGTGGACAGGGCCGGCAGAGCATGCACTAAACCTGAGCCGAGAGCTCAGGCAGCAGGGGCATACGGTTGTGTTTGCCTGTGCTGCGCCGCCGCCAGATGTCCAGGATTCGCTTGCTGCGCGGGCACGGCAGGCTGGTATTGAGCCGGTGGTGGATTTTAACCTCAACAAACATTTTAATCTCACCCAAAATACGGTTGATATCGTACGGTTATCCAAGTTTCTGAAACAGGAACGCTTTAATGTTGTCCATGCCCACCTCCATAACGATCATCTCTTGGTCGGTACAGCGATACGGTTGATGTCACTCAAAACCGCTGTGGTGAGAACTCTGTATGCAGGCGACGCGGTTCCCGGAGGGTTCAGAACACGGATGCTTTTGGGCACCATGACCGATGGTCTGATTGTGATATCTGAGCGAGCACGCCAGTGCGTGCTCAGACGGCGTTATCTCGCACCCCACAAGGTTTGGAAAATTGATGTTCCTGTTGACCTGAACCGGTTTGATCCCGACCGGGTGCAGAGTTGTCGGGCAAAGTATCATTTATCCGATGAAGCAGTGGTTGGCGGTATTGTGGCACGGGTGCAGCGACACCGTCGGTTTGACGTGCTCTTGCAGGCTCTTGATTTGGTGATTCGGGAATTTCCTAATTTTAAATTTATGATTATCGGGAGGGGGACTGCGATTCAGGACATCGCTGTGAAGCCATCGCAGGCAATGGGCATCCGCACCAACCTGATATTCTCAGGGTATGTGCAGGAAGATTTCTGCGAGACGCTTGCCTGTCTGAACTTTAAGGTTTTTTTGGTGCCGGGCAGCGACGGGTCATGTCGGGCGGTACGCGAAGCCATGGCACTGCGGATTCCGGTGATCGCAGCAGATCGTGGGATGCTTCCCGAACTGGTCACCAATGGTGTTGAGGGATTGATTGTACAGGATACCCCTGAACAGCTTGCCGAGGCAATGCTTTTTTTGATCGAAAACCCTGACCAGCGATGCATGATGGCTGAGAATGCCTTTCATAAAGCTCGGCGGCTTTTTGACCTTGCACAACAGACCCGCAAAATCGCAGCAGTGTATGAAACCGTGGTGCGCAGACGGAGCGCACCTACTCTGCACGCTGCACCACAACCATGATGCTGATGCAACCATCTGCACGTATGGCTACTTTAGCTCCAAAAATCGTATCGGGGAAGAGGTGCATCGGTGTGGTGCTGTTGGTAGGTTTTGTCTTCTGGCATGGCTTGTGTGGGAGCACTGCGCTGCCTGCTGGTGCTGCTGAAAACGTGGTGTTCCATCGCAGCGGCTGTGATATTTCCTCAGCAGTCGCTGCTGCACTTTGCTGTAACGGAGCTTCCCCAAAAGGCTGCTGCAGGTTGCTGCCAAACGTTGCCCGTCAATTTATTTTTGACGAGCAAACAGCAGCGCTCCTGCGCGCCTATCATGTCATTCTGATTCCCGGCGGCGAATTTGATGCAGCAAGCGAACTGCTGCGCTACTGCGATAACGGCACTCTGCCGGTTGAACTGACCGGTTTTTTTGCCCGCAATCCAACCACGCAGCGCGATGTTGAGGAGTTTCTTAATCGGTATATCTGTGCCGAGCCGGATGCGCTTCGTGCGCTCTACGACACGGTTTTGGGAACCTTTCGCGCCTATGAAGCTGAGCTTGCGGCGCAGGGTATTGCGACAACCCGGCTTGATTATTTTTCCCCCGACGGCCCGACGCGCATCGGTGACCGGATCGGCAAACTGGATCTTATTGCGCGCACAATCGAGGAACTTGACAACGGGACACGGCAGTTCATTTTGATAGGACACAGTTTCGGCGGTCTGAACATCTGCGATTTTCTGGTGGAACTTTTGGGCGGTCACCGACCGGGAATGCCGGAGTGGAAGTTCTTTAGCCGTACTCGGGTCAGGTCATGGAGTGATGCGTACAAGGCATCGGTGCTCAGCAAAATTGCAGCCGCTGTGTTTCTCAACACCTTTGTGCAAGGCAATCTCAGCAACGAACAGCGGCTGAAAAAAAAGGCTGCTGAAGCAGGACTGACGGATCCTGATCCGGTGGGCAGGTATATCACCCGGGTACTTGCTGCAGGCGCAGATGACAGCGTGAGCACCGAAACATTTCTTGCTGATGACATCACCCATCTTGTACTTATTACGGCGCGTTATCGCACCCGCTACTATCTTGCCGGCTACAACACCCCGGACGGCTCGTTTACGCCAGCCGTGCAGGACGCGCTGGACGCAGTTGCCACGCGTGTGCCGCTGGTTTCGTTCTGCTGCCGGGTACCTCCGGTAGCTCCTTTTGTGCGGGTTGGCATTAATCTGTTGGTGTATAAAAGCAAACAGAAATGGGATGCCGAGCACCGGGCAAACGATGGTGCGGTCAATACCTACGGCGGCATTTTCCCTCACCCCAAGGCACGGTATGCAGTTTTTAATAACATGGATCACGGCACGTTGGTAATGCAGCCTGAACTTAGCCTGATCACCAGTGGGAGCACCTATGATCAGGTACCGTTCATCAGAACGCTGCTCGCAGTGGTGGCGCAGCAGCTCAGTACGCTTTCACAAAATAAAGGTGGCCGTTATTCTTTTGCTCTCTCTCCGCCATGTCAGTAAGCCCCCCTGTCGTAGATCCCGCTCTGCGGGACCAGGGGGAGGTTTGTTGGGAGCAGGAAAGCCCTCCCCGCACCCCTCCCTTGCATGAGGGGCTAAAGAAGAAAGCCTCCCCTGCGAGGGGGAGGTGAGGTGGGGGCAGGAAAGCCCTCCCCACACCCCTCCCTGTCAGGAGGGGCTAAAAAAAGAAGCCTCCCCTGGCAGGGGGAGGTTGGTGGGGGCAGGAAAGCCCTCCCCGCACCCCTCCCTTGCATGAGGGGCTAAAGAAGAAAGCCTCCCCTGCGAGGGGGAGGTGAGGTGGGAGCAGGAAAGCCCTCCCCACACCCCTCCCTTGCAGGAGGGGCTAAAGAAGTAAGCCTCCCCTGTGAGGGGGAGGTTGGTGGGGGCAGGAAAGCCCTCCCCACACCCCTCCCTTGCAGGAGGGGCTAAAGAAGTAAGCCTCCCCTGCGAGGGGGAGGTAAGGTGGGGGCAGAAAAGCCCTCCCCGCACCCCTCCCTTGCATGAGGGGCTAAAGAAGTAAGCCTCCCCTGCGAGGGGGAGGTTTGTTGGGGGCAGGAAAGCCCTCCCCACACCCCTCCCTGTCAGGAGGGGCTGAAAAAAACAAGCCTCCCCTGTGAGGGGGAGGTGAGGTGGGGGCAGGAAAGCCCTCCCCACACCCCTCCCTGTCCCGCCAAGGCGGGATCTGCGACAGGAGGGGCTGAAAAAAAGAAGCCTCCCCTGTGAGGGGGAGGTTGGTGGGGGCAGAAAAACAGGGAGCGTGAATGGTTACCTGCGAACCACGATACACGTTCCACGAGCCACGAATCACGCTTCGCGGAAATATCACCCTCACCTCAATCCACTCCCCTCAAGGGCGAGGAAGGTGCCCCTTTTTTCCGTTACGGGCAACGATTACGACACCATCTCTTGCTGCCGGTGTTTTTTGTAAAAGGCAATCAGACCGTTGGTTGAACTGTCATGCGCTGAGACCGGCTGTGGACCCTGCAGTTCGGGGAAAATGCTTGTGGCAAGTTCTTTCCCCAGTTGCACACCCCACTGGTCAAATGAGCAGATATTCCAAATAACCCCTTGCACAAAGACCTTGTGCTCATACAGAGCAAGCAGGGCACCGAGCGTTGCCGGATCGAGCTTTTGCAGCATGATGGAATTGCTGGGACGGTTTCCCGGAAAGACGCGGTGCGGCGCCTGCGCTGCGATTTCAGCTTCCGCAATGCCAGCCTTCCGGAGAAGCTCGGTAACCTGTTCCAGTGTTCTTCCGTTCATGAGAGCCTCGGTCTGTGCAAAGAAGTTTGACAACAGGAGCCGGTGGTGATCACCGACCGGGTTGTGGGTTTGTACTGACGCAATAAAGTCTGCAGGAATCACCATCGTGCCTTGGTGGAGAAGCTGGAAAAAGGCATGCTGACCATCGGTTCCGGGCTCACCCCAGATAACCGGACAGGTTTGATACGGTACGGGCGTGCCGTCGCGCTGTACCTGCTTGCCGTTAGATTCCATTTCAAGCTGCTGCAGATATGCTGGCAACCGACGCAGGTACTGGTCGTAAGGCAGGATGGCATGGGCGGTGTAACCGAAAAAATTGGTGTTCAGAATGCCCATCAGAGCAAGCAGCACCGGCATGTTCTTTCGAAACGGTTCTGTCTTGAAATGGAGATCCATGGCGTGGGCGCCGGCAAGAAACTGCTCAAAGTTGTCCATGCCGATTGCCAGTGCAACCGGGAGCCCGATTGCTGACCAGACCGAATACCTGCCACCAACCCAGTCCCAGAACTCAAACATGTTTGCCGGATCAATCCCGAATGCCCGCACCGCCTCAGTGTTGGTTGATACTGCCACGAAGTGCTTTGCTATGGTTGCTTCAGTTCCGCCGTGTTGCAGAAACCATGCGCGCGCGGTCGCAGCATTGGTCATGGTTTCAATCGTCGTGAATGTCTTTGAGGCGATAATAAAAAGGGTACGGTCAGGCGCAAGGCTGCGGAGGGTTTCACTGATGTGGGTGCCGTCAATGTTTGAGACAAAATGCATGCGCAGCAAGCGCTGGGTGTAGGGGGTGAGCGCTTCGGTGACCATAGCTGGACCGAGGTTTGACCCCCCAATCCCAATGGTCACTACATCGGTTATCGGCTGACCGGAAAAGCCATGCCATGAGCCACTGCGGATCGCATCGGTGAACGCACGCATTCGGGACAGCACTGCCCGTACCTCAGGCATGACATCCTTTCCTTCAACATAGACCGGCGTCGCTGAACGGTTGCGCAGTGCGGTGTGCAGCACCGGACGGTTTTCAGTGACGTTGATGCGCTGCCCCGAAAACATTTTTGAAATCCAGTCATCAAGATACCGCTCATCAGCAAGTTTTATGAGCAGCCCCAGTGTCTTTTCCGTACATAGGTTTTTTGAAAAATCAAGGAGAATCCCTGCAGCCTCAATGCTGAATGCGTCAAAGCGGTGAGGGTCATCCCGGAACAGGTCACGGAGGTGAACCTGTTTGAGCTTTTTCGTATGGCGTTCAAGACGCTGCCATGCTGGCGTCAATGACTGGTGCATACTGGAGCCCTTTCCTGTAATGGTTTGTGGATCAGGGATGCGGTGCACCCCGTGCCCGGTAATGTTACCACATTTCAGGGTAAGCCCATAAAAAAAACGAGCGTCTTGACTTTACAGCGCTGTCTGCTAATATGGCATCGTCCTGTATCCAACCATACGTCATACTCCATGGTTTACCGAGCCGCAACTGATGCTCCCAGACGCTGGGTGATCCGGCAGCACAATGCCGATCGGTGCATGAGCCTTGCCCGCACACTCGGCATCTCGCCCCTGATCTCGCAGGTACTGCTCAACCGCGGCATTGAGACCCCTGAGGTAGCAGCACACTTTTTAGAGCCTCGCCTTGCTGATCTGCATTCGCCGTTTCTCATGAAGGACATGGACCGGGCGGTTGACCGGGTGCTTCTGGCACTGAGCCGCAGAGAACGTATCTGCATCTGCGGGGACTATGATGTTGACGGCATTACGGCAACAGCACTTCTGGTGCTTTTTTTGCGTGAAGCGGGTGCCGCTGTCCAGTTTCACATACCACGGCGCATCGAAGAAGGCTATGGTCTGAGCCGGGCTGCGCTTGACCAGATTGCTGCGAGCGGCGTCAGTCTGATTATCACGGTTGACTGCGGCACTGCTGATGTGGATGAAGTTTTATATGCTACGGGTGCAGGTCTTGACGTTATTGTTACCGATCATCATGAGCCGCCTGACCACGTGGCGCCTGCCGCTGCCGTGCTTAACCCCAAACAAGCAGCATGCCCGTATCCCTTCAAAGGGCTTTCCGGCGTTGGGGTTGCCTTCAAGCTGGTGATGGCATTGCGGCGCCGGATGCGCGAGTTAGGGCTCTGGCCGAGTGGTGAGCCGAATTTAAAAAAATACCTTGATATCGTTGCGCTGGGCACGATCGCTGATGTGGTGCCGCTGATTGATGAAAATAGGATACTGGTCAGAAACGGGCTCGAGGTAATTGCCGAAGGGAGCAGGGCAGGGATCCGGGCACTGAAAAAGATCTGCGGTATCAGGAACGGAGCAGTGAGCGCAAGCATGGTCGGCTATCGGCTCGCGCCCCGCTTGAATGCCTCAGGGCGTATTGCTGATGCTACAACCTCGGTGGATCTGCTGCTTGCGCAGGACGATGAGGAGGCAGCAGAACGTGCTCGCAGCCTTGACGAAGACAATACCCGGCGCCAACAGATTGAGCGCATGATCCTTGCACAGGCACGCAGCATGATTCAGCAGGAGCAGGAACTGCCAGCAGCGCTCGTGCTCGTGTCTGATGCGTGGCACCCGGGGGTTATCGGCATCTGCGCATCGCGGCTGAGTGATGAGTTTCAGCGTCCAGCGGTGCTGATTGCCGTCAACCGCGATCGCCACGAGGGCAAAGGATCTGCCCGCAGCATTGAGGGGTTTGATCTGTACCGGGCGATCAAACAGTGCCGCGATCTGCTCACCACGTTTGGCGGCCACCGGGATGCTGCCGGGCTTACGGTGCGGCTTGACCAGATCGAGGCATTTCGGGCAGCCTTTACGATGATCGCAGCGCAGGAATGTGCTGGTCGGGACCTTCAGCCGGAGCTGACCATAGATGCTGAAATTTCACTCTCCTGTTTGACCGAGGATGTTCTTGAAGAACTCCAGACGCTCGAGCCATTTGGGCCATGCAATCCGGAACCGGTTTTTTGTACGCAGGCAATCCGACACTACGATGCACGTGTGGTCGGCAACGGACACCTCAAGCTCATGGTCAAGCATGACCACTATTTTTTCCAAGCCATTGGGTTTAATATGGGCTCACGCTATACACTGACTGAGGATGCCATCAGACTCGCCTTTGTACCGCAATTCAACACTTATAACGGTGAACGCTCGATCCAGTTGAACCTTCGGGACATACAGCAGGTGTCACCTGCTGCATAGGTTCTCTATGACTATTGATCCTGATAAACAGCTCATCGATCGCTGCCTCCGCGGTGAGGGGCAGGCATGGGATACTTTTATCCGACGGTTTTCGCCGCTGGTATACTACGCCATCCAGAAAGTGCTTCGCGGCGCTGGAGAAACGGAGCTTGCCGATCTCCACAACGATATTTTCCTTTCCCTGATGGAACACGGCGGTCGCAAACTGCGCCAATACGAGGGGAAAAACGGCTGCTCGGTTAGCACCTGGATCAGGGTTATCGCGATCAGAGCAGCGATTGATTATCTAAAAAAAAGAAAAGATGTTGTCTCGCTTGCTGATGAGCATGAGGCCGGTGCTGCCGAGACGGTGCTGACTGCGTTTTCCGAACCACTTGAGCACCTGACTGCGGATGAGCAGCGGAGCATTCTCAGGGAACTGCTCGAGGAGCTCCCCACCCGCGATCGGCTGTTCCTACGGCTCCTCTATTATGAGGAAATCCCACCGGCTGACGTTGCACGACTTTTGCGTACCACCCCGAATGCGGTGTATAGCCGGGGCAATTACCTGCGGGAAAAACTCAAAGAAGCATTGCGCAAAAAGATGTGCAAGGACGAGTCCCCCTAATCGTCTATAGTGGTGAAGATGCGCTTTACAGGGAACAGCACTTATGAATACGTTTGATTCTGATACTGAACTGCATCAGCACCTTGCGTGGTATTTTTCCACCGGACTTCCGTCCGCCTGTCCGGGCGATGAGGTGCTTGCGGATTATGTGCAGGGGCGGCTGGGAAAACACGCCTGCGAAGCAGTTGAGGAGCATCTTGCGCTGTGCAGCCGGTGCAGTCGCACGGTGTGTGCCGCGGCTGTGGTGCTTCAGGAGCAGGACGTGGTGCAGTCATCTCCGGTGCCTGCTGCAGTGCTTGAGCAGTTGTACGACCACATTCCCCGTCCGCAGCCACCGGCGCTGGTTCGTGCGCTCACCCGTCTGCTGCGGCAGCTCGGGCCTGTGCGTCGCCACTTTGATGGACTTATCAGCTTTCGCCAGCCGGCGCTGGTGTATGTGCGCGGCAGAAAGAAAGCGATTTCAAAAAATTTGATTGTACTGGAAAAAACGTTTTCATCCATCAAGCTGCTCGTGGAGGTTGAAAAAACCGGACCGCACCGGGCAGACATCAAGGTTATTGTCACCAAACCACGCACCGGAGCCCGTTGCCACGGGGTGCGTATTGATTTGTGTGCGGGGAAGAAGGAACTTGCTTCGTTTGTAGCTGTGCGCGGTGAGGCGTTGTTTGAAAATATTGTCTTTGGAACTTACCGGCTCATTGCCCGTGATGACCGATCGGTGTTGGGTGATGTCCGGCTTTCTATTAAGGAGTAACGGTTATGGAACAGGCACACGATCCACGTGATTCAGATAACGGAGCCAGCGAGGAGACTTCCATCGAAAAGCTGTTGCGCGAGCGCCAGCGGCTTGACGCGGAGCTGAAGAATAGATTTTCCCAGAAGACCACGGTGATGTTCACCGACATCAAGGGTTCCACAACCTTCTTTGAGACCTACGGTGACATCGAGGGGCGGCTCATGGTGCAGAAACACAATGAGATGCTGTTCCCGATCATCACCGCGCACCAGGGCAGAGTGATTAAAACCATCGGCGACGCGATCATGGCATCCTTTGACAGCCCGGTTGATGCGGTCAGAGCCGCTATGGGGATGCAGCAGCGGCTGCAGGACTACAACCGGTCGGCTCCGGACAAAAAGTCACAGATCCATATTCGCATTGGCATCAATACGGGTGAAGGGCTGGTTGAAAAGAACGACATTTACGGAGACGTGGTGAACGTTGCAGCGCGGGTGGAATCACTGGCTGAGCCTGATGAGGTGCTGGTGTCTGCTGCGGTTTATGAGGAGGTCAGAAAAACCGACGACATCCTCTGCCGGTATGCCCGTCAGACCAAAGTTAAAGGCAAGGAGGAGCCGATTGAAGTATACCGCGTGATCTGGGCAGACGAGGATACCCTTGCAGGACAGACCCGCTCATCGGCTGCCGCAACAGCGCAGCCTGTTTCCCGACGCGCATCGCGGCGTCGGCTTGAAATTGACATCAGCAGGGATAACGACCTGTTACGCATCACTGCTGCTGAAAAGAGTGACCGGGGCGGCACAACGCTTCGTCCCTATGAGGAACTGCGCATATCACTGTCTGAAATTACTGCACGGTGCACTGAGGTAACAACACTGCTCAACCGTGCCAACACCCGGGGTAAGGTATCAAAAGACATCCTCACCAAGCTCCGCGATGTCGGGCAGGTGCTTTTTGACACCCTGCTGTCGGCACAGGCGAAAGAGACGTTGCGCAGAGCAGCGGTTGAAGATCTGGTGGTGCATATTGAGGACACGCTGGTCCACATCCCGTGGGAGCTTCTCCATGATGGCGATCAGTTCTTGTGTCAGAAATATAATATGGGAAGGATTGTCAAGACCCGGCGTCAGGTCTATACCATCCGGCAGCGTCTGCTCTCCCGACCGCTCAAAATGCTCATCATTGCTGACCCGCGCGGCGATTTACCCAGCGCCGGTACTGAAGGCAGGCGCATCAGGGAACAGCTTGACCAAGATCCCTCGTTTATCAGCGCCAATCAGCGTACGGGAGCCATCCCGCCAGCCTATGTCATGGAGAAAATCCGCAATTTTGATCTGGTGCATTACGCAGGGCATGCTGATTATGATACGGCAGAACCTTCGCGCAGCGGCTGGATGCTGGACGGCGGAAAGTTTACCTGTGATGACATCGTCAAGCTCATCGGCGGCAAGCCCATGCCCGCCCTTGTTTTCTGCAATGCGTGCCAGAGCGGTCAGACGCAGGAATGGGTGCTCGGCACCGGTTATAATCAGAAAATATTCGGGCTTGCCAATGCGTTTCTGCTTGCCGGCGTGCAACATTATGTGGGGACGTTCTGGGAGATTCTCGACGAACCGGGTGCAGATTTTGCCGTTGCGTTCTACAGTGCACTGAGCCAAGGCGCATCCATCGGCGAGGCAATGCGTCGGGCACGGCTTGTGCTGATAAAGCAGTACGGCGAAGATACCATTGTCTGGGCAAGCTACATGCTCTATGGTGATCCGGGGTTTTGCTACCGTGAGATCGCTGAGGAAACCGTGGGTGAAGAGCCTGCGCCAGAACGGCGGCTGCAGGAGGCTACGCAGCTTCGCAGTGGCGCCGGCGAGACGGTGAGCTTTACCACGTCCTCGCGGCGGTTTGCAAAAATTGCGGGGGTAGCCTTAGCGCTTATCGTGCTTGCTGCGCTGCTGCTTGTTGTGCAGCGGGGCAAAGAAAAGCAGACCAGCAGCGACCCCTACCAGCAGGCTTATACGCTGCTCAATAGCGGCACGGCTGATGAAGCACAGCGTCTGTTTGAGGGGCTGGCTCCTGATGACCCGCGGCGGTATGAAGGTCTTGCTGCGGTAGCCTGGCATCGTGGGGACGGCAAGGCTGCGCTCGAGCTGTGCAGCCGCAGCCCCAGCACCAGCTATTGCAATGTCGTGCGGGGCAGTGTTCTGTTTGCGCAGGGAAAGCTTGACGAGGCGCAGCACGAGTTTACCACTGCGCTCGAGAGCAAAGACCTGCGTGCCTGGCAACAGGCACAGGCTGCCAATGGTCTTGGTCGCATTTACTCAGCTCGGGGCGATATGCAAAAAGCTGCACAATATTATGCGCAGGCAGCAGCAGCACATCCGGCAAGCGATATTCTGGCAAATCAGGCTTATGCTCTGCAGCAAACCGGCAACACCGCAGGCGCGCTTGACCTTTTGCACAAGGCGGCACAGGCAAATCCTTCAGACAACCTTGCCGCGGTGTTGCTTGCTGATGCACAGCGCCGGCAGAAGGCAACCGAAGACGCCGAGCGTCAGAAGCGCATTGATGAGCTGGTGCGCGAGCTTGCTGATTCGTTTAAGGCAGGCACGTCGAAAAAGGCAGCTGGTGATTCCTGGACATCAAAGCCCCTGACCGTTGCTTTTATGCAAGTTACTGCAAAAGGAGCACCTGCAGAGCGTGAGGGTGAAGATGATTATTTCCTGCTCCGCATAAGCAGTCTGCTCCAGGAAGGTGGCACGGTCCAGATTGTTGAGCGGGAACTTCTTGACAAATTGCTTGCCGAACTGAAACTAGGGTCCACCGCGCTGGTGGATCCGGCTACCGCAGTGCAGCTTGGTAAAATTATGAATGCCCGCGTTATCTGCTCAGGCACGATCATGCGGTACAACGGAGAGGTACAGGTGAGCCTGCGTCTGACTGATACGGAAACGACGCTGCTCAAAGGCGCGGTCACGGTTTCTGGCAAAGACATTGAGACACTTGCGCAGAACGCGGCACAGAAAATTACGGAGAAACTGACAGGAGCCTATCCGCTGCGGGGCACTATTGCCGGTGTCGAGGCAGACAAAATCCGGCTCAACATCGGTACCCAGGTCGGTGTTAAGGACGGTATGCAGTTCAGGATTGTGGCAGACAGCAGTGAGGCAACCAAGAAACAGGGTCTGCTGACCATAACCGCTGTTGGCGACAGTTTTGCTGTTGCAACAGCGACGGACGGTATTTCTAACCTGAAGCCGGGACTTCGCGTTGAGCAGGTTCTCACTGCTGAGCGTTAGAAAAAAGTTTAAAAACACATCGTGAGTATACTATAATGGAACTACAAACAATATCCGGCTATAATCTGCACCAGCTTTTTGCACCATTTGACCGTGCGTGCAGCGGGGATGAAAGTACCAGAGACTTTTGCACTACACTCAAGGGAGCACCTTGGTGAGAGGCTTTTTTATGTATCTGAGCTCGTGCATTTACAAACGGTTAGAGTTGCTCCCTGTTGTTAAAGAGAAGTGAACGGAGTGTACACAACCTTCGGGGGTAGGAAGGGGGTAGGTTTGAAGAAACACTACATTCTGCCTTTTATTGTGGCGGTAGGTGTGCTGCTTCCGGGAGCAACACCTGCCCAGCAGAGCTATCTTTTCCAGCAGACCTCGATCAATGCCTCGCCAAACCCGGTTGGATCAGGTGCACGTGCGATGGGCATGGGCGGAGCTTTTATTGCGATCGCCGATGATGCGACTGCGGCTTCATGGAATCCCGGAGGGCTGATGCAACTTGAGCGGCCCGAGTTTTCGTTTGTCTTTACGTTCCAACATCGCCGGATGGAGCTTGACTTTGATTTCCAGCGGGGCATGGACGGCACCATGGAAATTTACCGCGAGGACCTCAACTACTTCAGCATTGCCTATCCGTTCATGGCTTTCAATAAAAACATGATTGTATCGCTCAACTACCAGCGGCTCTACGATTTCTACACCGAACTGGAGTATGATGAAGAAATCAACAGCCTGAGTTCTTCCGGTATTTTCACCCATGCCAAACTCCACGACAAGTTCCGGCAGACCGGCGCGCTCAAAGCGTTTGCTCCAGCATACGCGATTCAGATAACCCCGCAGTTTTCACTGGGTGCCACGTTTAATTTCTGGACCGATGAGCTGGGCTACGATAATGAATGGGAGTCTGAACGGGTGACGACCGGCGCGGTCTCAGCACATGTCAATCCCACGACAATCCTGAAGCAGACAGCACGGATTGTCACGCGCGAAACCAACAAGCACTTTCGCGGCTTCAACATGAACTTCGGTTTTCTGTGGCATGTCAACCGGGTGGTGACCATTGGCGGCGTGGTGAAAACACCGTTTACCGGTGAGGTGACGCGGAAAACCCGGATCACCAGCTCGGTCGCGTATGACCGCATGTCACCAATACCGCAGGTGCCCTACCGGCACCGGGAAAATGTGGAGATGCATTTTCCGATGTCCTATGGGCTTGGCGTGGCATTTCGGCTCTCCGATGCTCTGACCGTTGCCTGTGACGTGTACCGGACCAACTGGTCTGATTACTGGGTCAGGTCACAGGGCAGAAAGACCAGCCCGATCACTGGCGGCAGGCGCAGTGATGCCCGTATTCATGACACGACCCAGGTACGGATCGGTGGTGAATATCTGTGGGTGCTCGAGAAAACCATCATTCCGCTGCGGATGGGTGTGTTTTATGACCCGGAACCGTCCACCAAACACAATGACGACTTTTACGGGATAAGTCTGGGAACCGGTATATCCATTGGCCCAGCGGTGCTTGACTGCGCCTATATCTACCGGTTTGGACGTGATGTGCGCGGCGATATCCTCGCCCGAGGTCAGGGCAAGCCAACGTTTGACGTTGACGAGCATTCGCTCTATGTTTCAATGATTTATCATTTCTAAGTAATGGGGGTACCGTGAAATCAACTATTGGGGTGTATCTCTTCTGTCTGACGGTGCTCGCGCTGCTGCTCAGCTGCAATACGCCTCCTGACCCAAAATATGCTAAGGACGGGGTTCAGTACGGCGTGGTGAAAGGGCTGTTTCGCGAGCGCTGGTGGAATTTTTATGAACGGGGCATCTCATTCTCTGACGGCGGGTTTTGGCATGAGGCGGTCGCTGATTTTACTGCAGCGCTCAAACAGCGCGATGTTGACCAACGCCGTGCCCGTACCTATGGTATGCATTTCATTGACTACTTCCCGCATCGGGATCTGGGAGTTGCCTACTATCACCTCGGACGGTACGAGGAAGCGCAACGCGAACTTGAACAGTCGCTGTCCCAAACAGAAAGCGGCAAGGCAAAGCACTATCTGAATTTGGTGCGGAAGGCGCTGGTCGAGAAGGCACAAAGTGACACGGCACCACCGACCGTCACGGTCAGCTCCCTTGCCGATGGACAGGTCACCAACAGCTTTAAGCTCACGGTGCAGGGTCAGGTTGAGGATGACACCTTTGCCCACAAGGTTGCGGTCAATAATGAGCCGTTGTTTGTCGAGCTGTCTGATAAAAAGATTGCGTTTGCAAAAGATGTCAAACTCAAAAAAGGACTGAATGAAATCAAAATTCGTTCAGCAGACCTGTTAGGTAAAGTGACCGAAAAGAGCGTGCGGGTAATTGGTGATTTTGAAGGTCCAATGATCAATGTCAAAAACTATGCTGACGGTCAGCAGGTTGCACATAACAAGGTGGTGCTGAGCGGCACCCTTGCTGATGCAACCGGCGTGACGCGGCTGCAGGTCAATGAGCAGGTGCTTGCCTACAACAAGGAGCGGCAGATCGAGTATACGGTCACGGTGCAGCTCCGCGAAGGTGCCAATACCATCCAGCTTGCTGCAACCGACGTGTCGGGCAACACAACCAGCGGCAAACTTCAGCTTGTCTATGTGCCACAGCTTGCCCGTGGCAGCACTCCTGCAGTGCCCTACTGGCAGCGAGAACCGCTCCGGCTTGCGCTGCGAGGCTCAGGTGTTCTTGATACCGGTCAGTGCTTGTTTGCTGCTGCACCGCCGCAGCCGTCAGGCTCTGCCTTTAGGATCGCGTTGAAAGATTTGACCGAAACCCAGACTGTGTATTTTGAGACGCTCTATCTTGATGGCAGCGCAAGCGGCACCCAGGATATTACGAGCGTTGTGATCAACGGATCGCCGCTTTTGATTATTCCCGGCAAAAACGTCTTCTTCAATCAACTTGTCGAGCTTGCTCCAGGAACCAACACCCTGCAGATCGAGGTGCGCGATGCAGCGGGCAACAGCGCCTCAAAAACCATTACCATTATCCGTGAAGTCCCCAAAGTCCATCAGATCGGTTCACGCATGAGCCTTGCGATTATGCCATTTGAGCGGGTCGGCGAGGTGAGTTCTGCCGCTGAGATTGTCTATGACAACCTCGTGAGTTCGTTTGCTGATCAAGGCAGGTTCAATATTGTGAGCAGAGGCGCTGAGCTTGAAACTGTACTGCGGGAGCTGAAACTTGCACAGACCGAACTTGTGGACAAGGCTAAGGCAGTACAGGTGGGCAAGATGGTTCAGGCGGAAGGTATTCTGATGGGGACGATACGGGAAACCCTTGATTCAATTGAAATTTATGCCCGGCTCATCAATACCGAGACCTCTGCGTTGTTTGATGCAAAAGATGTGTATGGTCAGGATAAATCCCTTGCACAGATACAGTATCTGACCGGTGGGCTTGCACTGAAGTTCAAGCACGCTTTTCCGCTGCTTGAAGGCATGGTCGTGAAAATCAGCGGCAATGACATTTATGCTGATTTCGGTTCAGCTCAGCACATCAAGAAAGACATGAAATTTATCGTGTTCCGGGAGGGCGAGAAGATCGTACACCCGGTCACCGGCAAGGTGCTGGGCAGTGACACAACAGTGCTGGGGGTAGCGACGGTGGTGAGCGTTCTTGATGATATGTCCATTGGAAAGCTGGTTGCTGATTTTGACCCAAAAAAGATACAGGTCAAGGATTTGATTGTCACCAAATAGCACAAGCAGACAGAAGGTCTTATTTCCCTTGGTCAGCGGGATTGCAGGCGCCTGATGAGTTTTTTCATCAGGCGCTTTTTTTTCAGCTTTGCTTCTTCAGATTTTCCCCAGGGCTGTGTGCGCCAGCGAAAATTAGTCCACATCCACTGCGTGATATTCTCTCTGACATACCGCTCGATCAGGCTGGTATAGGCAGCGGTGATTGCGTGCAGGTCCTGTTCAGCAGAGCCCTGCGGGTGCCAGATTATTTCCTGCTCAATGACCACGCGCAGCGAATCATCAGGGTTGCGCAGCAGAACTATAGGTATTATCGGTGCTCCGGTGCGCAGGGCAAGTGCTGCAGGACCCGGTGCTGTGGATGCCGGTCGGTTAAAAAAATCAACAAAGATGCCGCCGCGACGCTTGTTCTCATCAGTTATCAGGCAGAGAATGCCGTTTGAGCGCAGCGTTGCCAGGGCACTGCGGTAAAACTGACGCTCAGGTTCGGTGAGTAGTGCGCGAAGCTCAATCATCTGCCGACCCTTTGCGTACATGGCTGCGATCACCCTGCTTTTGGGTTGGCGAATGACCATGACAAAGGGATACCCACGTCTGGTGAACTGCTGGGCAAGGATGGGGTAGTTGCTCAGATGTGCACTGACGGCAATGACCCCTCTGCCGCGACTTAGTGCAGCATCAAGATGCTCGATGCCCTCAAAACAAACCCGCGATTCTACCTCGTGTTTCTTCGAACCGCCATAGTAAAAAAGCTCAAACCAGTTGACGGCAATCGAACGCATGACCTGCCGGGTGATGTGCTCCTGCTGGGCAGGTAACAGGTGGTCGCCGAGCGCAAACCGAAGGTTGTGGCGGATGCGGGCTTTCATGCGTCTTGAGAGCCAGTACAGGAGGGTTCCTGCTGCAGCACCCAGCTTCAGGGTACGGCGATAGCCAAGAACATTGAGCAGCCATACAGCACTATACATCAGAGCAATGCCGATACCAGCAACACAGCGGACAAAAAGTCTGGAGATCAGGTGTGGTTCTGCCATTGCGGTACCTTCACGGTGCGTGCGTCAAACCAGTTCATCAGAAATTTCAATACCGTAGTCAGCGATTTTGCTGAGGAGACTTGGGTAGCTGATGCCAAGCAGTTTTGCTGCTTTGCTTTTGTTGCCGCGGGTTTTTTGGAGGGCGGTGCGGATGAGCCGCTCTTCCAGTAGGCGGGTCTGCTGCTTGAGCGACAGCACGCTATCAGCAACCGGTGCTGTCGCTGACTGCCCTGCGATGAGATGCTCAGGCAATGCGTGAAGATCAATACGGTCGGTGTCGGCAAGGATCAAAGCGCGCTCGATCACGTTTTCAAGTTCACGGACGTTGCCTGGCCACGAATAGCGGACAAGGACCGCGAGTGCATCCGGCGTAATGCCCTTGCACTGCAGTCCGTGTCTTGCGGTGTATTTTTTGATAAAGTGGTCAACCAGCAGTGGAATATCTTCAGTGCGTTCCCGCAACGGCGGCATATGCACCGGCAGCACGCTGAGCCGAAAGTACAGGTCTTCGCGGAATCGTCCCTGTGCTGTTTCCTGATCAAGCATTTTTGCGGTTGCGGCAATGACGCGCACATCAACCGGCACTGCATGATCGTCACCGACCCGGCGTATTTCGTTTTCCTGTAAAACCCGCAGGAGCTTGACCTGAAGGTTGAGCGGCAAGTCTCCAATTTCGTCAAGAAAGAGCGTCCCCTCGTCAGCTTCTTCAAAAAAGCCACGGCGGTCATGGATCGCTCCGGTAAAGGCTCCTTTTTTATGACCAAACAGCTCACTTTCAAGCAGCGCCTCGGGAATGGCACCGCAGTTGATGGCGAGAAAGGTCTTGTCTCGGCGCGGACTGTTGTAGTGGATGGCTTTTGCCATAAGCTCTTTCCCCGTGCCCGACTCTCCGGTGATAAGGACTGAGCTTTTGAACGGTGCAATTTTTTTTACCGTTTCCAGCACTGCCGTAATTGCCCTGCTGGTGCCGATGATGTTGTCAAATCCATACCGTGTCTGCACTTCACGGCGCAGCATGATGTTTTCCTGACGCAGCCGTTCACGCTCCTCAGCTTTTTTAAGCACCAGCACGATTTCTGGTGGTTTGAAGGGTTTGGAAATATAGTCATAGGCGCCGCGCTGCATGGCTTCAAGGGCAAGGTCAATAGTCCCATATGCAGACATCGTGATAATCGGCGCACTGATTTTTCTCTGCATTGCTGCTTCAAGAAACGCCATGCCGTCCATGTGCGGCATCCGCAAATCACACAGGATCAGGTCACAGGGCTGCTTCTCAAGCACGGAGAGCGCCTCAAGTCCGTCAGCAGCCACAAAAACCTGATAACCTTCTTTTTCAAGCAGCGTTTTTAAAACATGGCGCATGTTTTCTTCATCATCAATGACAAGGATTTTTTTTTGCTGCATCATCTGATTTCACCCACCTAATGGTACACGCTCAGCCTGAGAGGACAAAACATCCTGCAGCAACCATTCACCCATAATCCGCATGAGCCATTTACCTGCTGACTTCTCACTGAGCACTTCTTATCCCTTTTATTTTTTGTCCTGCAGTGCGGGCAGGGTTATGGTAAAGGTGGTGCCCTGTCCGGTGGTGCTCGCAACAGTAATCGTGCCCCCCTCAATTTCCACAATCCGATGTACGTTGGTAAGCCCAAGTCCGGTGCCCTTACCGTGCTCTTTGGTCGTAAAAAAAGGATCAAAAATTTTTCCTCGGTGTTCCTCAGGAATCCCAACACCGGTGTCGGTAACGGTCACGGTCACGTTCATTCCGTGGTCGGTCGGTACGCTGCGGGTCGTGATGGACAGCGTGCCGCCGAGCTCCATAGCATCGCGTGCGTTGAGCACGAGGTTCATGAGCATCTGACGAAGCAGGTTTTCATGGCAACACACCAGCGGCATCTCTTCAGCAAGATCAAGCTGAAACGTAATCTGCCGGAAATCTTTTTGACCCTTGACCAGGGTGCAGACGTCCTGTATCAGCAGATTGAGGTTGCACGGCGCGGGCTGCGGTGCTGCTGGTTGGGAAAACGCAAGCAGATCGCTGATCGTACTGTGGACCCGCTCAATTTCTTTTTGCATTCTCTCCAGATATTCCTCACGCTCCTGCTGGCTCACCCCTGAGGAGCGCAGCATGTGCAGGTACCCGAGGATAATACCGATCGGGTTGCCGATTTCATGTGCAATGCCTGCAGCAAGCCTGCCGACTGCAGCAAGTTTTTCCGATTGCAGCAGCTCCCGGTGTGCCTGTTCAAGCTGGGCATTCTTTTCAGCAAGTGTGCGCGCATGTGCCTGGATGGTGTCGCGTTCGGCAATAAGTTTTTCAGTCATGGTGCGAAGTGCAGTGGTGAGTTTGCCGATCTCATTTTTTTCTGACAGGAACAGCGGCAGTCCACCGACATCGCCCGCAGCGATGTTTTCCGTAAGCCGTGTCAGTTTTTTAAGCGGTGCAGCAACATAGCGCGACATCAAAAAATATCCAATGCCGAGCAGCAGCAGACCATTCACGCAGGTATAGAGTAGAATCAGCCGCGACGCCGTGCGTGCCCGCGCAACAGTTTTATTCAGTGGAATAACCAGTTTCAGTGCCCCTGCGTCGCTTCCTTGGAGCATGACCGGTCCGGTAACTAAAAGGTACGGGTCACCAGCGACGCTTTGAGTATTGATTGATGTCACCACGCTACGCGCTGCCAGTGCACTCTGGAGATCCCGGTCATCAGACAGAGTTCCGAGCTGCTCAGCAGGTATCTGTGCTATGACGGTACCGCGCCGGTTGACCAGTACCGCACGTTGGCACACGCCAGTGCGGACACAGTCGGCAAGGACAGCAGCAGGCTCTGCGTGAGGAGTCGGGTGCTCAAGAACCTCGGGGTTTTGCAGCAGAGCTGCTGACAGCGAAACGCATACAGCGGTAAAGGCTGCGGTTCCAGCTTCTGCTGCTTCACGGAAAATTTCGCGCTCAGTGATTCTGATTACCACTGCACTCACCAGTGCAATCGCGATGAGCATGAGCACGAGGACATTCCAAAAAATTGTTGTTCTGAGGCTCAAATACATAGCACTACCTGCCAATGCCGATATACCACGAGAGTATTTCGCTACCGTACAGCAAGCTGCAGAGCGCGCCAAGCGACAGGAACGGGCCAAAAGGGATTGCGTATTTCATGTCTTTGCCTTTGAGTGCCATCACGAGAATACCCCCGATGCTCCCTGTCAGTGCTCCAACCATCAGGCTGACCAGCGCGCCCTTCCATCCAAGAAATGCACCAATCATGGCAAGCAGTTTTACATCACCCAGCCCCATGCCTTCCCGCTTGGTGAGCAGCAGGTAGACGAGAGCAAACCCGTAGAGCAGCCCGCCGCCAAGCAGTATGCCTATGCACGACTGGACAAGTTTTGCTGCAGCGCCCGGGAGCACGATACCAGCAACCATAAGTGAAGGCTCAAACCACGGCACCATAACGGATGCGGCACAAAAGAAAACCGTACCGGGTATGCTGATGACGTCAGGGATAATCTGGTAGCGGAGGTCAATACAGGTGATGACCACCAGTGCCGCACAGAACATGAACGCGATTGGCAGCACGGGCGACACGCCAAACTTCCACCAGAGCAGCACCAGCAGCAGAGGTGTCACCAGCTCGACGATAAGGTAGCGGAATGCTATCGGCTCTCTGCAGTGCCGACACCTGCCACCGAGCAGCACATAGCTTATGAGTGGAATGTTATCATACCAGGCAATGGGTGTTTTGCAGAACGGGCAGTGGGAACCCGGCTTGACAATAGACTCGTGCTCGGGAATACGGGCAATGCACACGTTCAAAAAACTGCCGATAATCGCACCAAACAGAAACAAAAAAATGATATTCATCGCGTCTGGGAACAAGAGTTTATCAAAGTAGTTGGTGTGTTGTGTACCATAAGAGCAGGTAGCGTCGCACGTCATCTGTCCTGATTGATTTTTTTATACCTGGAGCTGACATTCTTTGCAAACCAAAATCCTGCACCCATAACTCCGGCAATAAGACCAGAACCCAGTCCGAAACGAAGGTAGCTTTGCAGAACAGCAGACGCGAGGCGTAGCGTCTCTGTTTCATAGACCCTGTAGAGAACCAGAATGCCAGTACATGCCAGTGCGCTTGCAACGCCGGTTGCCAGCCCGACGATGATACCCTGTACACAACAGAGCAGGGTAAACCAAATTTTTTTATTTCGCTCAAGGCGTGCATGGGCTCTGGTGAGCCGCAGAGTTGTTTCGCTGAGGCGCTGGAGCATATGCCGACGTATGTGCACCGGTATCGGTGACGTGCGCTCTGCTGCTGCCTGAACCTCGGAGCAGAGTTTTTCGCAGTCCTCACCGAGCTGTCGGTACCTTGCAGTGACAAGGTGCGGATACGGGAAATGGTCAAGGTACTGCTGATACCGTTTATGGTGCCGGGAAAACGATGCAGCACGCTGCCTTAGTTCTCTGGTATGCGTACCGAGTGCCTGCTGTAGCAGGGAGGATAGTTCGGTTTTAAGCAGAGGGACCTCGGCAAGTCCGCTGATACTCCCTTCGCTGAGCAGGCAAGCTGCGTGTGAGCAGAGGACAGAGGCTTGCCGGTGCGCTGCATCATCAGGATCAAGCAGTGCTGCATGATTGGTAAGTGCTGTGCGCATCTCCTCACAGCACCGTCTTGCCTGCTCGTGCAGGCGGCTATACGCACCGTTGAGAAACTCCTCAAGGGTGTCACAGGCAGGGAGGTGTGGCATGAGGAACGTAAGCAGGATAAAAAAATGCGGTTCACGCTCACCAAGGCGGCGCAGTATTGCGAGCGCTTTCTCAACCTCACCGGTTTGGATGAGCAGCGTCGCTTCATAGAAGAGAAGATCGGGATGCTCATCCGAGCAGCAGCCAGCTCGTACAAGCTCCTCACCGGCGTGTTCAGGTTCGTTGCACAGCTCGGCACTGCGTGCAAGAAGACTTGCAATACAACGGCGCTGGTGCGCAGCAGGCGCACGCTGGTATGCTGTCGAGAAAAGACTGTGCGCAACAGAAAGATCACCCTGCTCTACCTCCAGCAGACCGCTGAGCACCAGCACACGGTAGTCATCGGGCAGCTCTTTCTGGGCTTTTGCAATCCACGTCTGCGCGTCCACGTGGCGCGAAACCCTGATGCAGTCTTCTGCTATGCGCAAAGCGCCCCGCAGGCTCTGCGCTGTAGCGTCATCATCACCGCCGCGGGTCACCTGTCGCAGTGAGCGGAGTTGAAAAGGTTGGGTTGCTTCATAGAAGGAAAAAAAAATAAGCGTGCCGGGATCCTCCAGTTTTCCGTGCAGGATCATGTCATGGCGCTCGTCTTTTCCCCCTGGCTGAAGGGGACGCACGGTCATGGCATAGTGGGTTTTTATGAGCGAAGCGATGCTTGTTGGTGCCATGCGGCACAGCTTTGGTGCAGCCGCGGTAGGGGTTGGCAAAAATTTTGAGGGACAGGTGGCAGCCGCATGTGCTGTGGTGCCGCAGTAAAAGCAGCGTCTTCCGGCAGCCGGTGGCGTGAGGTGAGAAAAGACGCTCCCCAACGGACGAGATTCAGAATCTACTGGAGCAGACTCTGACTTCTGTTGTGCATCCACTACCACCCGGTACACCTTGCTGATACCGACATGATGCAGAACTTCTGGTGCAGGTATCGGTTCAAAAACGATGTCAGCGCACGGGCAAACTTCTTGATATAAAGGTTCGGTTAGCAGTATCTCGCTGTCAGCGCAGTACGTGATGAGTTTGCCAGCGATGTTGACAACATCACCAAAAACGTCATGTTCTTCGATGATCCCGTAGCCGTAGTTAAGAGCAATGCGAAGCTGCACCTGCTCTGGTGCACTCCTCTGTTTTGAAACAGTGGTAGATATTTTTTTTTGCATGGCTCGTGCAGCAAATAGTGCTTCCTTGGGGGACTCAAAACAGGCAAGTATCGAGTCACCGACACTTTTGACAACCCGGCCATGATATGCTTTGATGATGTGCATCAGTATCTGATTGCACTGCTCTACTATTGCCCTGCCGGCGACGGTGCCGAGGGTTTTGTACAGGAGTGCTGTATTGCTCAGATCAGTAAACAATACCGCTATCTTTGTAGATGCACTATCAGACGGAAGGGGTGGCGAATCTTGTCCATTCATGCTCTGATTCCCCTGACGGTTTTGATCAGGAAAGTTGTGTCCTAAGCAGGCTCGCGAGCCCTGCTCACTGCCTCCACAACCATGTATGGTTGTATCGGTAGCAGAACAGGCTGGCATTATCATGGAGTTATAAGTGCAGCAAGAAGTGAGGGTGGCGGAGAGAGAGGGATTCGAACCCTCGATACGCCTTTAGAGGGCGTATACTCGCTTAGCAGGCGAGCGCCTTCGACCTACTCGGCCATCTCTCCACGCTACGATAGAAGAGGATTGTTTGCGTTGGAATGGCGGAGGGAGTAGGATTCGAACCCACGGACGTTTCCGTCAGCGGTTTTCAAGACCGCCGCCTTAAACCACTCGGCCATCCCTCCTTGTAAAGGGAGGTTAGCATTAAACAGCGTGATGAGTCAAGATGAGTTTTAATAAAAGGGGTCAGAAGACAGAAGTCAGAAGTCAGAAGAGAACCTTAAAGATGGTTCAAGGTTTTTCACGAATCACGTTTCACGAAAACCGAATTATGAAGCACGAAATTCGAAACACTGCTCACCGTTCACTGTTATCTTTTTTTCCGTTTTCCTCGCCCCGCGGTGGGAGGGGGGCAGGAGACAAGGGGCAGAAGGCAGAAGTGCTGAGTGCTTCTTTTCTTTTGTAAATTCGATACTGCTCACGCTGACGGTCAAGCACGTAGTGCTCTTGAATAAACTTCTCAAGCTCAGGGAACAGTTTTATCCGGTCATAGCCGCCTACAGGCCAGCTGTTTTTTGCCATGACAACAAACAACGGTTTTCCCTCCTGAAGCTCCTCAATGAAAACTTTTCTCAAGCCCTGCACATACGGGTGATCCGTTTTATAATAAAAATAGGCATCATGAATAAATCGTGTCGGCTGGCGTATGTGCATTTTAAAAAGCGTCATAATGGTGCCGCCAAAAGCTTCCATTGCCTGCACGGTTTCATAAGGGGGCACCCTCCCGTTGAGGTCGTTATGTAGCAGATCATAATATCCGGATTTTTCAAAAAAATGCGGCGGTTTTATAAAAATATTTTTAACCGATTGACAGGTGAGTCCGCACAGCATGTATCCGGCAAGGCATGCCATGATAAGATGGCGCACGGATATCGGCCTTTTATTGAGATATTCAAGCCACGAAGCGGTGATAAGAATGGCAAAAAATAATGCGGGGTACAGATGGTAAATTAAACCTTTCTGTTGCACAAGATAATGAAACAGCCCATAAAGCAGACCGATGAGAAGCACAAATCGGTTTGGATTGGTTTTTCCCCTTTTGGCAAGGCTCATTGTTTCAAAAACAGCAATGGCAACCAGCAGGAGCCATAACGGCAGGCCCAGAAACGGCCTGTACAGTTCAATGCTCAGGGAACTGAAACGGATGCCTGAGTAAATAGGGAGAAGGAATCGAAAAAGAAAATCAGCAAAAGCTCCGGCAGCCCCGTTTTGCCAAAGCCACAATAAAACAAGGACGGAAGGCATGCAGAAGGAAGCGAGCAGAATCATGGGTTTCTTTAGCCGGCTGAGCCCTGACGGGGACTGCTGCACGGCGGGCAAGCAGCAAAAAAGCGCCGCCAGCACCACGACAAATGGTTTTATCGTAAAGGCAACGCCAAGAAGAAACCCCGACAGCGCTCCATAAAAAAAATCCGTTGTGCTGTCATTGCGCACCGAATAAAAATAAAATGCGGGCGCAATAAAGACAAGCAGCACATAGTCGCGGGTCCCGGCTGCCAACGGCCCGCCGGACAGATGCATGGCGGCAAAAAGAGCTGTTGCCGCGCATGCTGCAAGAAGGCCAAATCGGCGGCAATACAAAAAAGAAAAAGTACTGATAACGCCAAGGCACGTAAGATCAAAAGCACGCCATGCCGCATCGCTTTCCCCAAAACACTTAATAACCAATAGATGCAACAGATAGGTTCCGGGAAAGTTCGCCTCAAAAATATCACGGTAGGGCACCACTCCCTGCGTCATAAGCCATGAGATATAATGGTACAGGGGGGCATCAAGCAGCAACGCCCAATTTCCCGATAGATAGATAAGCACCATAACGCTCACTGCCAGAAGCGTGATAATGCTGCAGTAAAAGGCCACCATGAGCCGCGACCAGTGAATAGGCATAGCACACCTGCATCGCATTGTTTTTTGCCTGAACAACGTCAGTATAGGGAAAGGCCTATGGGTTGTCAATACGGGAAATACAGCTTGTAACGGGACGGGATAAACAATGAAACTTCTCGTGACGCAATATGCGTTTTTCTCTTCTATGTGCACATAAATCCGAATTTTTTTATTTGACATTTATCATGTTTGCCATTAATTATAAAACAAAGTGCGTCTAAAAAAATATCTATGCTCGCTCAAATCAAATTAAGTTGTGGAATTGCGCGCAACGCGTGGATAAAAAAACATCCGTTTCTCCTCTATCTCAAGCCCACAGCCCGTTGTAATCTACGATGCAAATCATGCAATAGATGGCAGGAAGATAGCAGCATACATGAAGAGCTGTCTCTTGAGGCAATTCAGGAAATTTTAGCGAAGTTCAAAAAAGCAGGATTTGCTGTTTTTACCTTATGGGGTGGGGAGCCGACCCTCAGAAAAGACCTTCCCGAAATCCTTGCCGCTGCCAAGCAATCAGGGTATCGAACGTCAATGTGCACCAACTGCTACCTGCTGCCGCAAAAGGTTGACGTTATTTTACCGCACCTTGACGTCCTGTTGTGTTCTCTTGACGGTTATGGCAAGACACATGATGACTTTCGAGGAGTGCATGGCCTGTTTGAACGCGTTGTCACATCAATTGAGACAGCAACAAAATTCTATCCCCGGTGCTACATAAAAATATGGGCCAGTGTTCACAAAAAAAACCTTGATGATATTGCAAAACTCGCAATTCTGGCTAAGGAGTTGAAAGTCAATATTGAGTATTTCCCGATTTCACTCATTCAAGGATATAATGAAAACCTTGTCCCTGATAGAGAGGATCTAAACAGAGCATTTGGTGAGATTTTACGACTCAAAAAACATGGCTTTCCTGTGCGAAACCCTTATCGGGCGCTCAATATCTTTCGCAATGCCAAACCTTTTCAATGTAACTTCCCCAAAATTGCTCTGTTCATGGATCACACCGGGAAAACGTACACGTGCGAAAATCCGGCAGGCACACCAATGCACTGTTGGGGGACATATCTGGATTTTGACCCGGAGCGAGTATTTGAGTCTGTGGATTTTAAAAACGTTATAGCTTCATTAAAAAACTGCAATACTTGCTCCCTTCCATGCATGCTTGAACTTTCGGGAAACCTGCTGTGCCGCCTTGCGGAAATTGCTTTTGCGTCCGACAGATGGAAATAACCATTTTACTCAAGTTGACTGACTTTGAAAATCCGATGATACATCATTATGTTGCACTGTGTATTCAAGGAGCTGACAAGGGTCAGGGAGAGCAGCAAGGGCGGTGCGAATAAAGGTTTGAGCATAAGAGAACTGATGTTTTTATGAGCACATAGCCCGTAGCAATCGACCTGACCCTTGTCAGCGGCTACAAAGCAATGCACAAAAGTCAGTCAATTTGAGCATTTTACATAAATCAAAATTTGCCCGTTTTCTAATCAGATCTTAATGTATTGGTGTTTCGATGAATAATTTTTTTATTACAAAAAGCAAAATTTGCTTCCGACTGTTAGCAGATACTTTTGTAGACAGATTAAGAAGACTTGAGGCGAACACAATTTTCACCAACCTCCTTTTGCTGTTAGCTTTTCACTTCAATGTTTTAGATTTTATAGTCCGTATGTTTGTGACCATTTATATTAACATCCTTGCATATTTCATTAACGATTTTATAGATGTTGATGTTGACCTTCAGGCACAAGAAAAAAATCACGCCAAAGCACTATTTATCAAGGAAAACAAAAGAACGGCTTTTGCACTTATTGTCTTTATGAGCACTTTCCTTTTAGTGTTTACTCTTTTTTATAGTAAAAGTGTTTGTTTTGGTGTTATTCTGGTTTTGTTTGTTATTTTTATCTATACTGATTATTTCAAGAACAGAGCGTATCTGGATATTTTTGGCTGTTTTCTGTGGGGCATGGCCATCCCATGGATAGCAATCCCCGATTTCTCGATGGAAGCAATAAAGCTGATAGTTCTTCTCGGCCTGTTTTCCTGCTGTACTGAAATAGCGCAATGCATTAAGGATTATGAGTCCGATAAAAAGTACGGCCTTAAAACAACCCCCATAGTTCTTGGTATCCCCAAAACATTTTGGGCAGCACGCATTATTTATGTTGTTGCCGCGGCATATGCCATTTTTATTCTCCGACAGCCCATGGGGGTGCTTGCAGCCTTGCCGGTTTTTTTCAGCACATCCCAGCCGATAACGCGATATTGGTTAAAACTTCGTGCTGTATTCGGAACAGTGTGGCTTGTTATAATGGCGAGAGTTTATCTGGGCGTGTAAAAAACACATGCATGGGCCTTTCGTAAAAAACCATTCTATATCTTAAGGGACATGCTTTTATATTCAATCCGGATGCATTTTTCATTTCTTTCGCTTCCCTTTATCGTAATATTTATGGGAGGATGCTTCTCCCAATCAACGCCCTCATCGTTACGCAATAGCAATAGCACCGCATTTTGCGAGATTTCCTCTCGTGTCTTCGCACTGGATGCAAAAGACTTTTTAACCGTTGCCTGCGCTGATATTAATAATGATGGATGGATAGATATTTTTTTTAACAATCACAATAAGGAAAGGTTTAATTTTTTTATAAACGACGGATCAACATTCAGCGAAATAAATTCTAAGGTTGGGATTAGGGAGGTTCCATGGGTAGAGGATCTATTTATCCGTCCGCATTTTAATGGTAATGACTATGGTTATTTTATATGGCGTGATCCTCAATATGACTGGCGATGGAAAATCAGATGGAGCAGTGGCGCAACGCCGCATCAATTCTCCGGTAAAATTTGTCCTGCCATAAAATCATTTGACCATGCGTGGCTTGATCAATTTACTATGCGGGACCCTGTACCTGTTGGAAGTGATGTCGAGGCCACGCTGGACACATCTAAGTGTGTCGTTTTCAGGGGAAGCCCATCGACTGACATACAGGGAATAGACGTTTTTATCAACCCTGAAATAGGTCTTAATTTTGATATTAAAATTGATGACATGGACCAGCCGCAGCTCGTTTTTGTTGGCGGGATGAAAGATTCGCCACCCTCAATTCCTTTTTTACTGCGAACTACTGATCGGCATGGATGCGCATGGGGTGATTATGATAATGATGGGTATAATGATTTATATATTGTCAGGGGGGGAATTGTCGGATTTTTAAATTCCGCCACTGATGGCAAGCTTGATGAACTTTACAATAACCAAAAAAACGGGACATTCAGAAATGTATACGATGCTGTGGGTTTCAGTCCTAATTGTATACGGGGTAGAGGCGTGCAATGGGTTGATATTGATAACGACGGTTTCTTAGATTTATCGATCGGTGGCCGTGGCGACAAGCTTTCTCTGTTTCGCAACTGTAATGGCATAAAATTCGAAAAATCAGCATTGCCCGATGTTTTTGATATAAATGCTTCTTATCCAAACTGGTCGGATATAAACGGTGACGCTCTTCCCGACCTTCTGCTGGCAGGAGGAGTGAACGGCAGAGATGGTATTATGCTTAATAAAGGAAACTGGCACTTTGAAGATATTACTGCTAAAACCGGGCTTGCCGACACTGAAAAACTATACGCAAAGTATCATCGTGCGATTAAAGAAATCGGGGCTGGCTTGTCTGATGGTGCCATGATGTTTCCTGCGGATTTTGACAATGACGGAAATTTTGATCTTTTTATCGGCTCTCCACATGGTAACGCAGGGAAAATCAGATTGCTGTGCAATACGGGTGGTCTAGTTTTCAAAGACTGCACCGCTCCATCAGGCCTGCCTTTGAATGGCCCGTGGCGTGAAGGGCAGTGGGCTGATTATGACAATGACGGATTCCTTGATCTCTTATTGCTTTCATCCCAGCCTGATCTCCGGACGCGTTTATATCGCAACGCGGGCAATCGCAAATTTGACGATGTTACAGAAACAGCTGGAATTAATCTATCCCACTGTGAGGGGGCTTTGTTTTTTGATTATAATAATGATGGATTTTTGGATTTGGTTGCAGCCGGCCATCAAGCTGTCAATCAGGAGAACGATTGCCCGTGCGAGAGAAATGTACCGATCAAAGCACAGGGAAAAAAGGTGACGCGACTTTTTAAAAACCTTGGCAACAGCAACAACTGGCTAAAAATTTCACTGGAAGGAACCAAAAGCAATCGCAACGGATTTGGCACACGTATTTTACTTCAAAATGGCAGGATTATGCAGATTCGCATAGCGGGCGACAATGGGAAAGGACGCTATACACAAAGTGTGCTCCCCCTTCATTTTGGTTTGGGGTCTTCTCAAAAGGCGGATTATATTGAAATATCCTGGCCCAGCGGCAGCAGGCAAAGACTTGAAAATGTTTCCTGTAATCAGCATATAAAAATACGG
>Ga0209162_1000203_pt1 | contig 66198 bp, 52 predicted proteins | sample YNPNPMetaG_FD_187121 | JGI IMG/M metagenome (GOLD analysis project Ga0209162, IMG submission 187121) | Anoxygenic and chlorotrophic microbial mat microbial communities from Yellowstone National Park, USA - YNP NP MetaG (SPAdes) (version 2) ...
GGCTCCGCGCGCCGGCGCGGGTGGACGGCGCTGAGCAACGCCGCGCGACGCGCCGGATCACTCGCGCCGGCTTCTCGGTGGTAGCTTCGAACGGCGGCCTCGGTGCCTGGGTGACTGAGCAGCGGTTTACCGGTGGCCCGGTCAACCAGCCCGAGCTTCGCTCCATACTCGCCGCGGAAACGGCGCGGCAAACTTTCGCGGGCGGCCTCCAACAGCCGCTGGAAGTCGGGGCTGTCATGACGCACGGCCGCGAAATGCTCGGCCATCTCCCGCAGGACCGGCTCGTTGTCGCCTTCACGCGCTGCGGTGCGCAGCAGGGACGCCAGTTCGAGTTGATCGGCCCGGCTCGGTCGCTCCAGGCGGCGACGGTTCTCCTCCGAGGTCAGCCGGGCGAAGGCGCGGAGCACCGCGGGCGGTTCCGTCCGACGACCGTTTTCCAGACTGTACCACGCCACCGGCAACGGTTCCGCGTCCGCCTGCATGTGACACACGCCGCAGTGAATGCTCGTCGTGTGCATGTTCAGGAAGGCGCGAACCTCCGGGCGTCGGCCGTGAGGAAAAGCGCGGTGGCAACCAGCCTGGGTGCACCCGTTGAACCGATCCGGCTGGAGCCAGCCGTCGATGCGATGGTAGTGGGCCGGCGGCACGCGCGGGTACGCGCTGGCCTCCACCCCGCGCCAGTCGGCCCGCCGCGTGTGCAGCAGCGTTTCATTCATGTGCGTGGGGATGCCAGTGATCTGCGCCGGAGCCCGCGAGGGTGTGACCAGGCTGACGATCAGATAGGCCAGTGCCCGATAGCTGAGCCAGACGACCACGAGAATCACGGCCCCCGCATATAGCCGCGGGACCGCGCGCAGAAGCGTTCTGAACAGTCGCCGCGTGCGACCGCCGGTCGCGAGTGCCGGACGGGTGTGCGCCTCAGCCATGAGAACCTCCACTGGGTTGCGCCAGACCCAGCTCGCAGGCTACCTGCGCGACCATTTCGCCGTGCTGTTCTGCCAGCTCCCGCACCGGCGTGTCGCCGGTGATCGTAGCCAGGGAGAGCGGTGCGACATTCGGGGAGAAGACCACATTAACGATGTGCAGGATGCCCACGTGGATGATGGCCAGGAAGGCTTCGTATGTGTGGAGGATCAGCGCGACATTCATCCCACGTCCGCCGACCCACCCGGCGAACGCCTGCTCCTGCCACAGGATGATTCCCGTCAGCCCCAAGAGCACCGTGCCCCAGAAGACGCCGAGGTATTCGAACTTCTCCTTGATCGTGAAACGCCCGAACGTTGGCGGATCGGACCGCACGCCCACCAGGTACAGCAGCAGCCGGCCCGCCTTGCGCAGGTCTGTAGGCGTGATCAGCATCGGCATCCCCGCCAGCGACCGCCACCAGGTGCCTCGTGGTGTCCCGGCCGACCGGGTGGGCGGTCGCAGGGTGACCGTCAGCGCATAAACGCTGTGCGCGAGCAAGCCGGCGATTAGGGCCAGCCCAGCCCAGTGATGGACGTCCCGCGCCGTTCCCAACCCGCCAAAGGCGTCGATTACCGTCCGGGCCCACGCACGGTCGGCAAACTTCATCGGGAAGCCGGTCAGAGCCAACACGATGAACAACGCCGCCAAGACCCAGTGCTGCACACGCTGGCTCACGGTAAATCGCTTGAGTCGCGCGCGGCCCTCGGGATGGGCGAGGACAGCTTGCGTCAGCGCGAGCATGGCCGTGGCCGCAGCGTGGTGCCGGCCGACGACGAGCTGACCCAGCTCAAGCAGACACAGCACCAGCGACGGGCCGAAGGTCAACAGGGTTAATACGATGAACGCCGCGGCTAATCCATACTCGAGTGTGCCGCGGGCGGAGGGCAGGTCCAGGTGAACGCCCGCGGAGGCAATGCGCTCATCGGCGCCAGGATGACAAGCCACACTGCGACACGTGTCCGCCACCCGGGCGGCGGACACCGAAGACGCAGGATCGTGCCGGCTGAGCATCAGGTGAGCGCTGGCTCCGCGCGCCACGTGACAAGCGCGACAGTCCGGCGTGTTCTCGGCACCTAACAAGGCGGCTTTGCCGTGGAAACTACGTACAAAACTGGCCACGGCGTTGTGCAGCGGGCGACCCGCAAGAAAAACCGGATCCGCGTGGCACACCGCGCAGGTCTGGGCCTGCTCCAGCGGCGAGCGCGCCGCTTGGAGGCGTGCGCCGATGTGCCTCAGGTAGTAGGCCACGTCCGTGGGCACCTGCTCGCGGTGACAGGTCTCACAGCGGTCAACTCCCAGACGCGCGGCCTGAAGCGCGGCCCCCCGCAGGAAAAACGGCTCGCGAAAGACCGGCTCATCGTGGCAGTACAAGCACGTGGACTGGCGCTCATCCAGCAAAGCCCCGCCGGAGAACGAGAGCCCCCGCAGCCGTTCAGCCGCGTGGACGCTCTGCTCCAGCACCGCGGCGACGCCTGCGTGGCTGAAGCGGCGTGCGGCACCGCTGGCATCCTGCAAGTGGCACGTTCGCGTGCAGTCCACGCGTGACACCGGGCGATGTGGAATGACGCTCACCTCGTCCCGCGGGTGGCACGCCGTGCAGGTCAGTCGCGCGTGAGGGCCGCCGAGGTGGCGTACGTAGTCGGGGTCGACGTAGAAGAGATGCAGCCGGTCCTGTTGAACGTCGTAACGACCCAGCCCCCGGTACTGGTGGCACAAGAGGCAGTTTTCCGCATCTTGCCCGTGGGCGGGTGGGACGGCCAGACCCGCGACGAGCGCTGCCACCACCGCGATAGAGAGATTCAGGGGGTGCGGGCGGCCGGGCGCTGTCAGCCACGCGGCGCGGCCGGGTGGATCCGGGCCGCCCTGCCTCAGACTACACCCCACCGCCATGCGGCCTGCCTTTCGAGCCATGGCTTGGATACTAGCGCACTCGCCGGAAAGGCATTATAATCATTCTGCTCAGGGTTGCGAGAGGTTGGGCTGACCGGCCGGTGCTGGCGACGGTCGTGAGGGCCGGACCATGTCGCGCAGCGTGGGTGATACCGAGTGTACTGCTCGAGGTAATCAGACTCGTTCGGGGCGCTTTGTTGCGGGGGCCTGTCGTGGCCCCGCGGACTGCCCCGCCGACTGCCTCGTGCGGGACGCCGTGGCCGGATTGGAAGTCGGGTTCGTGCTGCTCGACTTACGGGGGCGGATACTGTGGTTGAACCCGGCGGCCGAAAGACTGCTCGGTGTCGGTGGGGCCGCGTACACGCATCGGCCGCTGGGGCTGGTGCTGCGTGATCCGCAGCTCAGCGCGTTCTGGCAGGACCACCGCGGAACGGAAGGCGCCGTTTTCGCAAACATCTCAGTACGCCACCCGGAGCCGATGGACCTGAAACTGCATCTGGCCCCGTGTCGCAGCGGGGCGGACAGCCCGCGTGGGCGGGTGTTGCTCGTCTGCGATGTCACGCAGGAACGCAAGGCCCAAGTCGAGTTGTCGCGTGCTGTTGCCGACCGGCTGTTGGCGCTCACGAGCGGGCACATGCCGCCGCAGCCGGTGGCCCATTTGACGTCGCAGGAGCTGCGCGTACTGCGGCTCGTGGGAGGCGGGCTGGGAAATGATGAGATCGCGCGGCGCATGGCGATCTCGGTCGCGACGGTGCGCAGCCACTTGAAGCGGCTGTACCGCAAGCTGCACCTGCGTTCACGAGCGGAGGCGGTGAGCTTCGCGACGCGGAACCACCTTTCGTAGATGCCCTTCGGGGGGCAAGGATTCCCCCACAAGGGCTATTGCCGGACTTCATGATTTGATTACTATCAAGTATGGCGAGCGCGTGGTGCGAGGCTGGTCGTGCCGCACACCGGATGGGCCGAACGACCAGACGCCGGTGCGGGGGTGATCCCTGTGCCGGTTCAAGACGGTTTGGGGCACATCGCGGGCGTTCCCGCGCCCGCTAGAGTCGCGGACAAGTAGGAGTAGACGTATGGCCAGAGCAGCGCGTACATCCAGAACGTATTTGCTGAGCGCGGCGGCGGCTCTGCTGGGGCTGGCTTGCGGATCGATCGGGGGGTGTCCGCAGTTATTGCCGCCTGCCGGCGACGCGAACACCGCCCTGACCCCCGGCAACTCGGGGCTGACGGGTAAGTACGTCGGGTCGAGCCGGTGCAGCCTATGTCACGTAACCAAGCATTCGACGTGGGCCGAAACCTTGCACGCCAAGGCTCTTCAGACGCTTGAGAAGATCGGTCAGGACAAGAACCCCGTTTGCCTGCCGTGCCACACGGTGGGCTTCGGGCAGGTCGGGGGCTTTGTGGACCGCGCCACGACCAACGACCTGGCCGGCGTGGGCTGCGAGGCCTGTCACGGGGCCGCCCGCGACCACGTAGAAAACATCGAAGACGCGGCGGCCCGTCCGAGCGTCAGCCTCAGCACCCAGGTTTGCGCCGGATGTCACCAGAGCGAGCACCATCCCCATTCGGAAGAGTGGTCGGAGTCTGGGCACGCCAATATCGAGTCGGCCGTGGCCAGCGGCATTGTCGCGGGTTCTTCGACCTACGTGCAGAACTGCGGCTTGTGCCACTCGGGCGACATCTTTTACGAGGTGCAGGTCGAAGGCGGAACCGTAGCCAACGATGCCTTCGTCGGCAAGCAGACGAGCGATCTGGCCGCGATTACCTGCGCGGCGTGCCACAATCCGCATCGCCGGACCGGCAACGCGGCTCAGCCTGACGAGGGGCGCGACTTCCAGTTGCGGTACCCGGAGGTTGCGACGCCGACGGCCACCAACAGCATCGCGGCTGCGACCGACCGCACGCGCTTCAACCTGTGCGGGCAATGCCATCACAGCCGCGGCCGTGTCTGGACCGAGACCGCCCGCGCGCCGCACCACAGCATTCAATCTAACGTTTATGTGGGCGAGATGCCCATGCCGGTGGGGCAGGAAAACACGCCGTTGATCTACAGCCGCGTCTCCGTCCACTCGTTCGCGCCGGAGCAGTGTGCAACGTGCCACATGTTCCGACAGGACTTCCAGAGCGAAGTGGCACCCGCGATTTCAGGCCATACGTTCGATGTCAACTACAACAGTTGCGCGTTGAGCGGTTGCCATCCGTCCGTTAATCAGGCGCGATCGGTTGAGGCCACGCTCAAGGCCGAAATCGAAGGACGCCTGGCTACGGTGCGCAGCCTGCTGGGCGACCCGGCCACCTGGGAATACTCCTCCAGCGGCGGCCCGTCCGATCAAAGCACCATCAGCGACGCCGTCAAGCAGGCACGGTTCCTGTATTACTATGCGCTGAACGACGGCAGCTATGGGATGCACAATCCGGCCTACGTGCGTGATATGCTGGTCAAGGCGGAGCAGCTTTTGACACCCTGATACGATGCGCGACGCGGGGCGCACGTAGGGCACATTCGACGCCGGTGAAATGTGAAGGCAAGAGCTGTTCGCTCTGTCACCAGGGGGGGCCGGGCGCCAGACCGTGTGTTTTGTGCGGTACGCTACCTGCTTCCCAGGGCTTGCAGATGATCGTTTGCGGCCCTGCCTACCACGGGGCCTCCGGTGTTGGCCCTCTATTCTGACGGCGCAGTGCGCACCCTGCCAGCGTTCCCTGCAAATGCTGCCACGCTTGGCAGGGAAGAGCAGCGCGCTGCGGTTCTACTGCGGCAGGCGGTGCAGGCCGGAGGCAATTTGCCACGCCAGGTCCGCGGGCAGGTAGAAGGCGGAGTTGGGGACAGCCGTGTCGTCCGTGTGGCAGCGCAGGCACACGAAGTCCACCGTCACCGCTGCGCGACCCTGGTCGTCCGTAACGACGAGACTCCCATCCGCGCTGAACATGTCTGTGTAGGCTGCGTCGCGGGCCGCGATCCGGAAGATGTGGGAGCGCACGTCGCCCATCCGCCCAGTTTTTCCCACGATTTCCGGCCCCGCGGCGGCCTGGCTCAACCCGGCAAACGGCATGTGGCAGCTCTCGCACGTGAGCGGCTCACGGTAGTCACCGCGCACAAACACAACACCCTGATGCGCCGCCATGTTGGCCTCGACGTGGCAGACTGTGCAGGCATTGCGGATACCGCGGGAGCGGTCGTAAACGGTGGAGGCATGCGGATCGTGGCATGTGCCACAGGTGAAGCGGGCGTGTCCGCCGCTGGCACGCAGCTCCGCGTACTGCGTGTTGGGGTGGATGTACCCGTTGATGGCCACAATCACGTTGGGATCGTCACCCTCGGTATGGCACCGGGCACAGGTGGACGCGGTCGGGTCCACGAACAGATTCCGCGCTGCCGGACGCGGCAAATGCAGAGATCCTGGCCCGTGGCAAGCCTCGCACTGCACGCCGGCCTCAGCCCACGTTCCCCCGATGCCCGGACGACCTTCCTGCGCTGCGGGCCGTTCGGCCGTGCGGGCTACAGGCCCCGTCGTGTGGCAACGAAAGCATCTGTACTCGAACGGCAGCGGCGTGGTACGCTCTGGTTTGTAAGCTGCGAAGGCGGCTGTACGTCCGGTCGGCGGGAACGCCAGGTTCCACTGCGTGTCCACGCCGTCGACGCCGTTGGTCATTACGTACCCTTGGGCATCGACGAACAATGCTCCCAGTGTGTAGCCCCCAATAACATAGCTGGTGTCCTCCCAGTTCTTTGCAGCCGGAGGCGCGGGCACGCCGGCCCGCGTGGCTTCGCCGGGATACATCGGCGCGGAGCCATCGGGGGCGACCAGAGCGTGAGCATGCCCGTGGCGTTGCGCCCGGGCGGCGATGTCCGCGTGGCACGCAGCACAGGCCGCCGACCCCACATACTGCGCTCCGGCGTTGAGTGGATCGGTTGTGTTGCGATAAACGGGCGTCGCCAAGCCGGCACTGGAGTCTTGCACAGACGGGCACCCGCCGATCAACCCAACGAGCAGGAGAACAGCCAAGGCGCTCCCCAGCACGGTGCGCGGCCCGCCCACGGACAGCGAAAGGCAGCCCACCTTCCGGGAACGAACCTCGTGGCACCTTGCTATCGCCGGTGGCATTCGGAGCATAGTTCGATCCAATCTGTGCGCAGCGCACTGGCCCGATCCGCGGGGTTGCGGGCCAGCGCGCCCAGCTCGGTGTCGGGCGGGAACAATCCGGCGTAATGCGGATTGTGACACGTGTAGCATGTCACTTGACCGTTGCCGAGGGGTAGCCGGGCCGGCTGCCGGCCCGGCGCCTGTGCCGCTTGAACCAGCGCTTCCCACGAGGCGTCTGAGGTCCGGCTCAGTTCGCGGATAATCATCCACTCGCGGATGGCGGGCGTGACCGGCCGATCGACGTGTCCGCGCGGCGACAAATCCCAGTGGGGGCTGTGGCAGTTCGTGCACAGGGCCGAAGACTCCGTACGCAGCCAGGGCTCGAATCGCCGTCGCCCATCCGCCGGCACGTCCGGCGTCCGCGTGTGACAGAACAGGCACGCTTCGTCTCGCGGCTGACCCGCGTCGTCGCGCTGCCGATGCGGACTGAAGCGGCCGGCACGATCGGACGGGTGGCATTGGCCGCAGTACGCCAGCGGTTGTTGGGGGTCGTAATGGCGCAGCAGAGCCGGGTTCGCCGCCGGTCGGCGCGCCTGAGGATCGCAGTGTCGTCGAATGTCGTGGCACGTCAGGCAGCCGATCACGCCGTTGACCGTGGGCCAGTCGGGCGGGGTCTGCGCGACCTCGCTCACCGCGCGCCGTCCGATGGGGTGTGGATCGGCCGGGGCCTGCACGCCGTCATGGCACGACAGACACAATCCGTCGACCCGCGCAGGTTCGATGGCGCGCCCCCCGTCGGACTCATGGCATCGTGCGCAGCGTTCGGGGTGCCAGTGCGGATTGATGGCTGCTGACTGCGGGAATTTCGACGGGCGCCGGGCAACCTCGTCAGCCGGCAGCAGACCGGGACCAGCCTCGGCGTTGCCCATCCATGCGTACACGCGGACCCCGGGATCCGCAAGCTGCTCTGCTACCAGCACGTAGTACGCCGGTTGCTCGCCGATTGCGTCGCCGGATGTCGTTGGCGGGCGGTATGTGGTAACCGCAATGCCATGTGGCAGCATCAAAGCCCCGGATCCGGAACCCGGCTCGCCAAAGGCCAGCAGCGGGTCGCCCACCGGTGAATACACGTGAACTCGCTGTGAAAACGCGTCGCTGACGAAGACCGTGCCGTCGGGGCCGACCGCCACGTCGCGGGGCCGGCCGAGTGTCCCGACCACATCGCCGGCCTGTCCTATCTGATGTAGCGCTCGACCTTGGTCATCGAAGACCTGCACACGATTGTTGAGCATGTCCACGACGCACACCCGGCCGTCGGGCATCCGCGCCATTCCGCGCGGGAAAGCAAACTCTCCCAGCGCTGTGCCCGGCCGTCCGATCGACCGTCGATACTCACCAGTCGCGTAGTCGTAGACGTCTATCCGGTGCAGTGCCTGATTGGTAAGCCAGACCTCGTCGTGCACCACCAGTACGTCGGCCACTGCCGCGGTCTGCGACTCCGAGAACGCGGGCCGTACCGATCCTCGCCCGCTCCAGCGCCACACACCGCGTCGGTCGCAAATCAGCAATGCCTTATCCGGTGCGACCTCCACCGCGAACGGTTGATCCCAGTGCGTGCCGGGCGTGGCGTCGCGGAGTTGGCCGTCGGTAGCGTCCCAGCGCCACACCATACCCTGAGAGGGGTCGCAAATAAAAACCACATCGTCCGCGGCGGTCAACCCGCTCGGGCAGACGATGGAGGGCGGCAAAGCCGGCTCCGTCCCGAAGAGAAACAAGGCAAGCTCCACGGACATGGGCGGCCCGGGCATTGGTGGGGCAAGTGTGCCCAAGACGAGGACGCGCGGAATCTGCGGGGGGGGAGGGTACACGCGCTCGGCCGGCTCGCGCAGGCGTACCCGGTTGTCCTGGTAGCAGCCCGGCCCGCACGCAGCCACGAGCACGCTCGCCAGGAGCGCGGGCACCAGTCTTCTACACCACATGTAGCCTACAGACGATGGCATGTCAGGCAAAGGGTACTGCGCTGATTCGAAATCCACAAGAACCCGTCGTAGCCACGCGTATTGTGGGCATCGTGACATGTTGTACATTGAATTCGGCCGTCTGGCAGCATTAAACCGCTGGCCTCCACGGCCGCCGAGGGATGGTAGTCCGTGCGACCGGTCGGGTACTTTACACCTACCGGGTGGCTGCGCAGCCCGCGGCTGCCCAATCCCGTTCGGCGCAGGGGTTCGACCAATGTCACCGCGTGCGTGGAGGTGTATACATCCGGCGCGGTCACCCCATCATGACACCCCAGACAAAGCAGCGACCAGCCGCTCAGCTCCACGTCAAGCTGCCGGTAGGCACGCAACGGCTGCGTACTGGTCGGTCGACGGTCGAGACGCGGCACCGGGAGTTCCCGCACGTGCGGCGTATGGCACGGCAGACAAAGGTCGCGCACCTCGGCATTGAGGCGTCGGAAATCGTGCTTGCTGCCTATGAGTCCACTTACAAGCTGTGCTGTATCGGTTCGCTCGTCGCCGCCGGTGGTAGCGCGCCTAGTTTCGGATGGCACCGGTTGAGTGGTCGGCGCCACCCTGGCATTGTCTGGTTGTAGCCCGCGCGGCGCGATTCCGCGTACCTGCGCCCCGAGGACCCCGACGAAAGACCCGGCGACCACCGCCACCGCCACCAGCCGTCCGGCCCTGCGTTGGCTGCGCATGGATCCGCTCCTGAACCCGACGGCATCGCCTTGCCGCGGGGATTTGTACTATAGCCAGCAGCCGCCGACAGTACAACGTGATCCGCGCGGCCGATTGCTGGACAACGCACGCCCGGCCGGATAATTTGGCACGCGGAGAGATGGCCGGCGGTGTGGCGACTGAATACTCAATCGCGACCTGCGGCGTGCGCCGTGCTACTCATCGGCGGGATCATCGGTTTGGTGCACGGGCCGGCTCCGGTTCCGGCGGCAGACACGCCTGCTTCGCAACCCGCATCTTCATCGACAACGCAGCCGGCTTCCGCCGCCGCCCCCGAGCCGGAAGTGGAGCAGCGCCGGTGGCAGGTGCTGAGTTTGCGTACGCTGCTTGCGGAGTTGGGCTTCGAGGCAGCCTGGGACACACGCTCGGTACGCGCGGACAGCCGCAGCCCATTTGACCGCTGGACATTTCACCAGATTCACAGCGCCCAGCGGTTTCAGGAAACCGTCGGGGTCCGGGCTGACGGCACCCTCGTCGGCGAGGACTGGGCGCAGTTCGATGTGATGACGCGCTGGGGACTGAGCCAGGAGCGGCACTGGCAGTCCGGCACCGGGCCGGACGAGCGTGCCACACCCCACGGACAGCTATTCGAATACAGTGCCAACATCACGTTCTTCCCGCGCGGCCGACTGTCCGGCACCGTCTCCGCCGAGCGGATCACAGACCGCGTGCCGCGCACCTTCCTGCCCAGCCTCGACCGTACCCGGGAGCGTTACGGCGCGGGTCTGTTTTTCAATGACCCGCGGTTGCCGATGCGGCTTACGTTCGAACACTCCTGGGACGAGCTCGACAGCCGCACGCGCGACGTGCGCGACGACGAACGGCGGGGCCGCGATCAGCTACGCTACGAGGCCACCTGGCAGATTGACACGCATCACGCCTTGCGACTGGAGTACGAATACGACGACCGCCACGAGCAATACGCCGGCAGCGACACACGCTTCGATACGTTGCGTCATTACCTGACGCTGAACCACGTGCTCCGGTTTGGCGACCGCGGTCGGAGCTCCTGGGAGAACGTGTTGCGACTTCAGGAGGAGTCGGGCGATCTGGCTCGCGACGTGGCCGAGGCCGCCTCACGGCTCCGTCTTCAGCATTCCGACACGTTGGCGTCCCATTACCGAGTGCAGTTCCTGCGTGACTCTTTTGAGCGGCTGACGACCGAAACGTGGCGCGGGGAGGCTGGGCTTACCCACCGCCTCGACTCCTGGCTCACGACCACCGCGCAGATTTACGGCCTGCACCAGTCCGCGACTCGAAATGCGGAGTGGGATGAGTGGGGCGGGCAGATCGGGACCTCGGCGGTGCGCGACAACTCTTGGGGACGTCTCTCCGCTAACCTCACTTACCACCACGCCTCGACGGATACCCGTCAGGGGACGCGGCGCGGCGTCGTCCTCGACGAGTCTGTGACCTTCCGCGACCCGCTGCCGGTCTACCTCGCGCATACGGACGTGGACGTGGCGAGCATCGTGGTAACGGACGAGACGCGCAGCCGGACGTACCTCCGGGGCCGCGACTACGTCGTTGCCCGCGCGGGCCCGTACACGGCCCTGCGCCGCGTCGCGTCGGGAGCGATCCCTGACCGAGCGACTGTGCTCGTCGCTTATACCTATCGCGTCGCCGACGGCTACGACGTCCATCGGGACCGGGTGGACTTTCGCGTCCAGCAGGCCTTTCGCGGCGGCCTGGTGCCGTACTATGCGGCCTCGTTCCAGGCGGAGGCCGCGGACCCGCGTCCGCCGCGCGCCTTCCGTGACCGGGACGTGAATCGACACCGCCTGGGTGCTACATATCGCCAGCCGCGCTGGTCCCTGGGGCTCGAGTACGAATACAACGATGACAGCCTGGATCCGTTTCAGGCCGTTCATGCGAACGGGGATGCGGTTCTGTGGCAGCACGCCACGCACCAGGTGGACGGCCGGGCCAGCGCGTCGCGCTTCTGGTTTCGCGGTCTGGAAGACCTGCCCCGGCGTGACGCCCTTGTGTGCGACATCGGACTCGGGTTCCGTTCTGAGCCGGTCCGGTATTTGACTTTCGACTTCAGCGCCCTGTACCGCTACGAGGACGATCAGCTCTATGGCCTCACCCACGGGGTGGATCTGACCGCGGTACTAGAGTGGCGCATCGGATATTTCACGCTGCGCTTTGAAGCCGAGTACGACCTGCTTGATCTGCCAGGCTCGCGGGAGCACGCGGCTTCCTTCTGGATCAAGCTCAAACGTGAAATCCCGGTTGTGGAACGGAGCCCCTCGTGAGACTCTGCGGCCGCGCATGTCGGACTCTGTTGCTGGGGGCCATCGTCGGCTGCCAGTCCCCTGCGCGGCCGATTTTCCCCCCGGTCGATCCGCCCATCGTCTGGCCCGCGCCTCCCGACCCGCCGCGCATCCGCTACGTTGGTGCACTCTACGGCGAATCCAGCCTGGGTTCGCAACCGCGCGGCTGGGAGGCAGTTCGTGCCGTCGTAGCCGGACCGGCGCCGCCGATCGACTTCGTGCGGCCGGTGGCGGTGGCGACGGCGGGCGAGCGCGTGTATGTCGCGGACATCGGGCTGGGTATTGTTCATCTGCTTGATCTGCAACGCCGGACGCGTCGCACCCTGACGGGCGCACCGGCCGATCCATTGCGGGTGCCCATCGACCTACTGGTGGTCCCGCCGGGGCTGCTGTTGGTGGCCGATCGTGGTCGGGCCGCAGTGGAAGTGTTCGAGCTTGACGGCACCTGGCGCGAGACACGCCGCTGGCCGGACGTGGTCGGTCCGGTGTCCCTGGCGTATGATCCGGCCGCTGGGGTGACGTGGATTGCCGACGTGGCGGCCCACACGTGTTGGGCCGTGGGCGTTGACGGTGTGCGGACACGCCTCGGCCAGCGCGGCGCGGCGCCTGGTCAATTCAACTACCCATCGGCGGTCGCGTTCAGTTCGGGTGTCGGACTGGCTGTAGTAGACGCCATGAATTTTCGCGTGCAGATTTTCCGCGAACCGGCCGCGGTCCCTTTGGTATTCGGCCAGAAAGGGGACGCTGCCGGGGATTTTGCCCGCCCACGTGATGTCGCCTTCGACGCCGATGGCCACGTTTACGTTCTAGACAACCAGTTCGAGAACGTCCAGGTTTTTGACCCGGAAGGCCATTTGCTGATGGCATTTGGTCAGGGCGGTTCCGGTCCCGGCGAGTTTTCCTTGCCTTCCGGCATCACGGTCGATGAGGGCGGGCGAATCTGGATTGCGGATAGTTTAAATCGCCGCGTGCAGGTGTTTCAATACCTGCCGGAGGTCGGTTCATGAGGCGCGTCGTCGTTTTCTTGTGGTATTTGCTTTTTGCCGCCGCGGCTGTCGCCGATGACAGCATTGTTTACTCGAAGCACGACCTGTCTGTCTACGGGCCAGGACCCGTGCGGGCTGTGAATGAAGACCAGATCTGCATCTTCTGCCACGTGCCGCACAATGCGAGTCCCGTGGCTCCCCTCTGGAACCGTTACAACCCAACCACTCACTACCGCATCTACCGCAGCCCGACCCTCCAGGCCCGGATCGACCAGCCCGGCCCCGCCAGCAAACTCTGCCTCAGTTGCCACGATGGCAGCGTGGCCCTGGGGCTCACGCTGGATCGGCCCGCGACCGACCCGATTCCCATGACCTATCCCTACATGCCGACGGGGCGGGCCAACCTGACGACCGACCTTTCCGACGACCACCCCATCGGATTCCGCTATGACCGCGCGCTCGCCAACCGCGACCGCCAGCTTCGACCGGCTGAAATGGTGGACCATCGGCTGGTGTTGGGCCCGCGGGGTGAGCTGGAATGCACCGCCTGTCACGACCCCCACAATAACGAGCTGGGAAACTTCCTGCGCATCACGGACCGCCAGGGAGCGCTGTGCACCGCGTGCCACGCGCTCGACGGCTGGCCGGTCAGTGCGCATGCGGTCAGCCCGCGTTCCGTGCCCGCCGCTTTGACCGGCGGCGAGCTGTTGCCCTATGGCTCGATGGCCGAGAACGCGTGTCGGAGTTGCCACCTGTCGCATAGCGCTCCCTGGCGCGACAGGCTTCTGTATGCGCGGCCCTCCGAGCTGTGCATCACCTGTCACGACGGAATTACCGCGACCGGTATTCTGTCCGTCTTGAACCTGCGCTCCGGCCACCGCATCAGTAAGCTGGTCGCCCGGTCGCGGCCGCCCGAAGAGCGCTGGCCCGCGACACGGTTTGTTGAATGCACCGATTGCCATGATCCGCACGCGGTGGTCTCCGATCGTTGGCGTGGGCTGTTAAGCACCGATGATCCGCTGGTCACGGGTGCGCTGCGGGGTGTTCCGGGGGTCACGCTGGCTGGAGCGCCGATCGACGAGGCCGCGTTCTATTACGAGGTCTGCTTCCGCTGCCACGGCGACCGTCCGGTCGTCGTGCGCCGTCGGATCATCCGTGACCAGGACACGCTTGGGAACGTTCGGCAGCAATTCATTCCGACGGTCGCCTCGGCGCACCCGGTGGCGTATCCCGCGCGTCGCGGCACCGACGTCCCCAGCCTGACGGCGGCCATGCGCACCCGCTCGTTCATCGGTTGCCAGGATTGCCACAACAACCCCGATGCGCGCAGTGTGGGCGGCGCGGGACCGGATGGGCCGCACGGGTCGCGTTTTGACTTTCTGCTGGTGGACCGCTACGAAACGCGCGATTACACGGTCGAAAGCCCGCAAGCCTATGCGTTGTGCTACCGTTGCCACGACCGCAATTCGATCCTGGGTAACGAGAGCTTCTCCCGACATCGCGAGCACATCGTTCGCGGGCGTACGCCGTGCAGTGCCTGCCACGCGGCCCACGGCGTACCGGGCAGTCCGACCGAGCACGATCATTTGATCAACTTCGACCTTTCGATTGTGTCCGGTCGCCGCTTCTACCAGAGCACCGGCCGTTTTCGCGGGACCTGCACGCTGCGGTGCCACAACGTCAACCACGTTAACTTCACGTACGAGCCGTAGCCCGCGTCACATACCGGTTGCGCTAGAGCGCCCGGCGAGCTGGCCCCGAAGCGGATCCACGATCACCGTTGGAGCCGCCGAGTCAGCTTGATCCGCGGCGTGTTCATGCCCTCGGCCGCGTCGGCCTGTTGCCCGCTGGCGTCCCACTCACGGCATCACGGAAATACTTCGGCTGGCACACCCAGGCTGCGGACCGCGGCCGCGATCGTTTCCAGCTCGGGTGGGGCGAGCGGCGACACATCCGCGTGAACGGCGCGACGGGCGAGCGTATAGACCTGCACGAGCGCGATCTGAGCCCCGCGGGCCAGCAGCCAGCGCACGCGCTCCACGTACGCGTTGATTTCATGGGGCTCGGGGGGCTGCCCCCCGAGCCGCACGAACATGGATTGCAGCACGATCGGGCGGAGGCGGGCCGTTGCAAGAATATTGTCCAAGACCATAGTAAGCGGTACCCGTACGCCATTGATCCGCTCGAAGTACTCCTGTGTGCCGGCGTCGAGCTTCGCCCAGATCTCGCCATTATTCGCATCCAGCACCCGCAGCGCCTCCACGACCGCAGGACGCGTCAGACAGGAAGCGTTCGTAATCAGAACGATCTTCACGTCCGTCAGGCCGAACTCGCTCCGGGCAGCCGCCACCAGGCGGACGGCCTCGGGGAAAACGGGGGATGCAGTTGGCTCGCCATCGCCGGAGAAGGCGAGGTCGTTCAGTCGTCGGTAGGGGGGCGGGACGGAGCGGAATTCCGGCTCTTCAAACAGGCGCTCGCGGTGGGCGAGAAGTTCGCGCAGCTCGGTGTTGAGGATATTCAGATCAGGAATTGACTGGTTCCTGTCCGAATCCGCCGAGCGGTCGATCGAGCAATACGCGCAGTCGAACGTGCAGGCGCCTGTGGGGCTGAGGTTGATGCCGATGCTGAGCCCGCGGCTCCGCCGGGCGATAACCGGGTATACATAGTGCAGCGTACGCCACCGCCTGGGGTGGGACGCGAACGCGCGTTTGAGGGTCTCATCCATCCGGTTTGTCCTGAAACCTGCGGCGCCTCGACCGGCGCGCGCCGCCTCCACATTGTACGTTGTGGGGGCTGGCCTCGCCGCACGCCTGGAAATTGGGCTAGAGACCTTGCCGCGCGCGCGACCGCGCTATAATCGGGCAAGGTGTTGGAATAGGCGTCGAATCCACGCGGTTAGTGTGGATGACGCGAAATCTTCTCCACGCGGTGTGGAGAAGTGTTGGCAGGATGTTGCTCGGCTCGCCCGTCTTGCCAACGAGTGCCGTGCCCGCCCTCTGGTGACAGGGGGCGGGCCGCACTGTTTTGGGGCGCAGTGCGTTTGTCGCGCGACACGGGCCGCGTGCGCCTAGGACATCAGCAGGCGCACGTGCTCGGGCACGCAGCGCGTCAACACCCCCGCGTCGTACCCGCCTTCCAGGACGCTGACCAGTCGGCCGCGCGCGTGGCGCTCCGCCATTTCGACCAGTACCTCGGTCATCCAGGCGTAGATTCCATCCGACAAAGCCAGGTTGCCGAGCGGGTCGTCCTCGTGGGCATCGAATCCGGCCGAGACGAGGATGAATTCCGGCGCGTAGCGCGCCACGGCGGGGATGATGCGTTCGTCGAACGCAGCCCGATACTCATCGTCCGTGGCACCCGGCAAGAACGGGATGTTCATCGTGTACCCGCGACCCGCGCCGATGCCGACCTCCTCCTCGAAGCCGGTCCCCGGATACAGGTAGTTCGGGTGCGCGTGCAGGCTGATGACCAGCACGGAAGGATCGGCTTCGAACGTGTGCTGCGTTCCGTTGCAGTGGTGCACATCGAAGTCCACCACGAGCAGCCGCCGCAAGTGGAACTCGTGCTTCAGCACGCACGCCGCCAGGGCGATGTTGTTCAGCAGGCAGAAGCCCATGGAGCGGTCGGCTTCGGCGTGGTGCCCCGGTGGGCGGACGGCGCAGAAGGCCCGTTTCAGTTCCCCACGTGCCACACGTCGCGCGGCTTCGATCACGCCCCCCGCGGCCAGCCGGGCGATGTCGAAGCTCTCCGGGCAGATGGCGCTGTCGGGCACATCGATGTAGGGGTAACCCTGACGACAGGCCGCGTCGAGCCGCGTCAGGTAGTCGTGGGTGTGCACGAGCTGAAGCGTGGCGTCCGCGGCCGGGACCGGGTCGATCCGCACACAACCGTCCAGCAGACCGGCGGCCTGGAGCGCTTCCTGGATCACACGCAGCCGGGTAGGGGATTCGGGGTGCCCTTCGCCGGTCGCGTGCCGGCGAAACCGCTCGTCAAGGAGGATTCCGACGTCAGCCATGTCCGGAGTCTATCCTGTGGCGGCTCGGCCGCCAACGGCGCAAGAAATGCGCCGCGGGCGGTGTAGTCCGGGCCGGGGGCTCACGTCGGGTGCCCTGCGCGTCCGATGTATCGGGCATTCAGACGGCCGACCGACGTGTATCAGCGACCCTGGTGTCGCAGGGCCCGGACCGGTCTGTGCTCAACGGAGGAATGAACATGCAGGCGGTGATGCGTCTTGTGCCGTGGATGTGTGCGTGTGTCTTGGCCATCGCGGTCGGCTGTGCCAACCAGTCCCAGACCACCGGGGTCACCCCACAAAAGAAAACTGCGCCGTGTGGAAGCAAGACCAAGTCCTGTCCAGCGCAGTTGACGGCCGGCAAGGAGCAGCCGCCGGCTGCCAAGCAGCCGCCGGCGGCAGTTCGACCGGCCACGACCGCCAAGCCCTCCGCCGGCGCCGAGCCGACGAATGCCGTGTTCGACAAGGAGAAACTCGCTGCGCGGATCCGAGAGGTCGCCAGCAAGCAGGCCGGCAAGCCGGCGCTGAACAAAGGACGCTCGGGCGGGACGTTCCGGAAGTCGGCAATGTACTATGCGCGCAAGCTGGCCAACCTCCACCCGATGTCCGGTAAATACGTCTTCAAGAACTTCGCCCGGGCGTCGCAAAGTCTGCCTTACCCGCCCGCTCCCGCCAGGGCGTACGCGACCAATCCAACCGTGTCTCAATAGCAGTGGTGGTTTGCGGCGGCAGCCCGCTGTGCCGGGATGGATGCCCCGTACGCGACCGTGACACCGCTGGTCACGGGGCGCGTGCGGGGTTCGGCACATAGTGAGCTTCCGCGCCGCACGAATGTCGTCTGTGGCGCCGCCGATGCCGATCAGTTGTGCAGCGGCCCGACCGACAAGCAGCCTTCACAGCAGGTCCAGCGGATCCACGTCCAGGGTGAACCGCTCGACCGCCGGCGGCAATAGCTTTTCGTCCACCGCCGTACGCAGCAGCCGCTGGACCGCCGCGTCTCGCGGACCGCGGACGAGCACTTGCCAGCGTGCCATCTCCCGCAGCCGGGGGATGGCACACGGTTCCGCCCCGTCTACGCGCAGCCGCGCGTGGATTCGCCCTGCCAGCGTCCGCAACGCGGCCGCGGTGTTCTCCGCGGCGGTCCGCGCCCGCCCTGGGCGACGGTCGGCGCAGATCAGGCGCGTAAGCCGGGTGTAAGGCGGATACCCGAACTGTCGTCGCAGCTTGAGTTCCGCCTCAGCAAAAGACTCGTAATTGATGTCCAGCGCGTAACGAATGACCGCGGCGGGACGGTCGCCGGTCTGGACCAGCGCCAGCGAATCTCCCTCCCGCCGGCCGGCACGTCCGACTACCTGCACAATGAGCTGGAAGACCCGCTCCCCGGCCCGAAAGTCGGGCAGCGACAGCGCGGCGTCCGCGTCGATTACCCCGACCAGTCGCACGCCCGGAAAGTCCAGCCCCTTCGCGACCATCTGAGTTCCGAGCATGATGTCGGCCTGCCCCGCCTCAAAACGGGCCAGCGCCGCCTGATAGTCCTCGCGCCGCCGCATCGTGTCACTGTCCAGTCGCAACAGGCGTGCGGCCGGCCAGCGCCGACGCAGCTCCTCTTCCAGCCGCTGGATGGCCAGCCCCGTGCGGGTAAGTCTCCCGTTGCACGTCGGGTCCGGACAGGTCAGCCGCGCGGCGGTACGGAACCCGCAGCGGTGGCATTTGAAAACGCCCTCGGAGCGATGGTCCACCAGGCGGCTGCCGCAACGCTCGCAGCGCACCGCCACACCGCAGCGCATGCAGCGCAAGTACACCGCATACCCGCGCCGGTTGTGTAGGAGGATGCTCTGCTGGCCGCTGTCGAGGGTGCGCTCCAGCTCAGCGACCAGTGGCGGGGAGAGGAGCGCCGCCTCCTGCGGCTTTTCCGTATCGCGGAACTCGACATGTCGCGCCACCGGCAGCCGCGCGCCGGGAACGCGTTGAGGCAGCCGGAGCAGTTCAAAATGTGCCCGCTGGCTCGCGTTGAACCAGGTTTCCAGCGCGGGCGTCGCCGACCCGAGCACCACGGGGATGCCCTCGAGTTGCCCCCGTTTAATTGCCACGTCGCGGGCGTGGTAGTACGGCGCTGCCAGGTTCTTGAAACTGGACTCCTGTTCCTCGTCCACGATGATCAGCCCCAGACGTGGGCACGGAGCAAAGACCGCGGTCCGCGTGCCGATTACGACGTCGACGTTGCCCGCCGCGATCGCCGCAAGCGTTTCCCGCCGGACGCGATCGGGCAATTGGCTGTGAACGACGGCGACGCGACCGAACCGGCGTGCAAGTCGTTCCACGATCTGCGTGGTCAATGCGATTTCGGGGACCAGCAGGATCACCTGCCGACCCGCGCCAACGGCTGCCCGCGCCGCTCGTACGTAAACCTCTGTCTTGCCGCTTCCCGGCACGCCGAAAAGCAGAAACACGCGGAAGACACCGGGGGTCTGGAGCGTGCCGTGGATCCGCTCCAGAGCCTGCTGCTGGCCAGGGGTGAGGGTGAACCCGTCTGCCGGGCTCGGCGGTGTGTCGCCGGTCGCCCCGCCCGCCGGCGGCGCGCCCATGTGGGATGACCGCACCTCGTCCGGAGTCGGGGAGCCCGGCGTGCGTCGCACGCGGGCTTCGATCAACCCGCGTCGTAACAAGGTGCGCAGCGTGGCCGCCGTGACCCCGGCGCGACGGAGAGCCTCGTCCCGCGGCAACTCCGCGTCGCCGAGGGTGGCCAGCAGGGCCGCTTGTCGCCGGGTCAGGCGCTCGTCCTGTGCCGCGCGGGTCGCCCGGAGGCAAGTCACTTTCCGCCAGCGCACGCGGCGCATGCTGGCAGGCACCAGCGCGGCGAAGACTTTCCACGGGGCACAGACGTAGTAGTCCGCCACCCACAACCCCAACTCGACGAGCGCCGTGGACAGCCAGTCCGGGCCGGGCCGTGCCTCGAGCACCGGGGGACGCGTTTGGTCCCAGGGTTGTGGGGTGACGCGGACACAGATGCCGTGGCACGTGCGCGAGCCGCGACCGAAGGGGACCCGCACCCACGACCCCGGTCGGACGAGTTCGACCAGATCCGCAGGAACCGCATAGGAGTGCAGCCGCAGGGTCGGGGCGTTCACCGCGACTTCGGCGACCAGGTTCTGCCCGGCTGGCCCTTCGCTGGGCATGAGCCAGAGCTGGCGCACGCGGCCCGGTGTTGTCGCCTTGGCGGTCATGACAGCCTCGCTGGGAGCCGCATCGGCAGCCGCCGACCGACCCTCATGACGCGTGCGGCCCCGCCGTTGCGCCGCGCGGGGGCGTGCCAGCGCTCGATGGGCGCTCCCCACAACTGTCTGTGGACACCATCGCACACTCGGGTGCTCGTGGCAACGGCCGTCTGGCCCTGCACGTGCCCGGCGTACCGGGATAGAATCCTCGGCATGCGAATCCTGATCACGAACGACGACGGCATCCTGGCGCCCGGTCTGGAAGCCTTATACACCGCGGTGGCCGACCTCGGGCATGTTGACGTCGTGGCGCCGGCGGACGCCCAGTCCGCGGTCGGACACGCCATTTCCGTGCTGAAGCCGCTGCTGGTCCGCTGGGTGCACGTGAACGACGTTTTTCACGGCTGGAGCGTGGCCGGGCGGCCGGCCGATTGCGTCAAGCTGGCGATGCTCGAATTGCTCAAGCAGCGCCCCGACCTCGTGCTCAGTGGCATCAACGCGGGGGCCAACACCGGCATCAACGTGCTCTACAGCGGCACGATCGCCGGGGCGCTGGAAGGGGCGCTCTTCGGCGTGCCGGCGATGGCGTTTTCGCTGGAGCTGTCCGACGAGCTTGATTTCCGACGGGCGGCGCGCATCGCCCGACGGATGCTCGATCATTTCCTCGCGGCCGGTCCGACGCCCGGGCTGTGCCTCAGCGTGAACATCCCGGCCCTGGACCGGGGCGCGCCGCGCGGCGTGCGTTGCTGCCCGCAGGCCCCGGTAAGCTGGGATGAGCACTATGAGTCCCGGGTCGACGCCGAGGGCAACGCCATCTACTGGCTCAATGGACGGCTGCCCCAGCAACGGGGCGGCCCCGACAGCGACTTGGCGGCGGTGCGCGAGGGCTACGTCGTCGTGACCCCGCTCCGCGGGAATCTGACCGACTTCGAGCGCCTCGAATCGGTCGCGGGATGGAACTGGCCCCAGACTTTTGATTGACGGTCTGGCCGCCGTCGCGAGGCTTCGCCTCGAAGGCAAGACGCATCGGGGACCGGGCGAATATGGACCTGCTGCGCGACTTGGGACGCTGGCTATGGCGACTGCTGCCCGCGAACCCCATCCTCGTGCGGGTCGTGAGCACCAGCGGCAAGCGCAGCCGCTATCTGTGGGTTCGCCTCGGGTATCTGCTCGTGCTGCTGGGCGTCTTCATTCTGGCGGGCGGACTGCTGGTGGGCGCGGGGGCCCAGCCCCTCTCGCGTCTCGCCAAGCAGGCCACCAATACCTTCGTGGCGGTGAGCGTCGTCCAGCTCCTGCTGATGAGCTTGGTCGCGCCGGTATTCTGTGCCGGTGCCATCACGCAGGAAAAAGACGCCAACACCTTTCACATCCTGCTCACCACCCCGCTCAGCAATGCCCAGATCGTCCTCGGCTCGCTGGCCAGTCGCCTGTTCGTCGTCTGGACGCTCTTGCTGGCCGGTCTGCCCATCTTCTGTATCAGCATGTTGTACGGCGGCGTCACGACGCGTGAGATTCTGGAAAGCTTCGGCCTGGCCGCGTGTACCGGCCTGCTTACCGGCTCCATTGCGATCATGATCAGCTTTCTGCGTGTCGGCACCCGGCGGACGATCTTTGCGTTCTTTGCAGGCGTCGCCGCGTACCTGCTCGGCGTCTTTCTGCTGGGTCTGTCGCCGCTGGGGCAATTGTCGGTCGCCCCACCGCCGGTCGGCAGCTCCGGCGCGGCACCTTCCATCCGGATGAGCTGGCTGGCGCCCGTCCACCCGTTCCTGGCACTTTTCGTTGTCACCGGCCAGACGCCGGCGCCGACCCCCGCAGACGTGGGTGCATTCGGCTGGCCGGCTCGTTGGCTGCTCGCCCAGCCGCAGTACGGCTACATGGCGCTCTCTACGCTCGCGTCGGCGCTAATGGTCCTCATCTCGCTGATATACGTTCGACGCGTAGCGCGCGAGGGAGAAGCCACGCTTTTCACGCGCCTGGCCGACCGGCTTTTGCCACGCCGCGCCGGCCGCCTGCATCGCAAGCCGCGCCGTGTCTGGCACAACCCGGTCGCCTGGCGGGAGGCGGTAACGCGTGGTTCGGCCGGCGGACGCTCGTTGGCCCGGCTGCTGTTCATGCTTGCCGGCGCCGTCGCGGCACTCGTGCTGTGGTACGCGCACTATGTGGGTGCCATGGGGCTGGGCCCCGGTGCGGTCGTCCAGACGCGCGCCTGGCTCACCGCCCTGGTGTGGATCGAGCTGGCGGTTGCCCTCCTCGTGGTGACGAACACGGCGGCGACGACGTTGACGCGCGAGAAGGAGTCCCAGACCATCGAACTGCTGTTGTGCACGCCGCTTACCAGCCGCTACATCATTGCGGGAATGCTTCAGGGGCTGGTCCGTTTGGTTGTACCGCTTATCGGGCTGCCCACCGCCACGATCACGCTGTTCGCCGTGTCGGACCTCTTTGTCCGCGGACCCTCCGTCACCACGCTCGAAGCCGTTCCGCTGGTCGCGCTGCTGATGACGGCTTTCGTCGCGCTGGCGGCGATGACCGGCTTGCATTTCTCCCTGCTGCTGAGGAAAACCGTCACCGCCGTCATGGTCAGCACGCTCACCGTGCTAGCGGCGGCCGGGTTGCTTTCGCTTTGTGGAATCGGGGTAGCTCAGGCTTCCGATGTCCTGGTCGGCGTTTTTCTGCCGTTTGCCCCGTTTCCGGCCGTCCGGGCGTTGATTGATCCCTGGTTCGTAGTGGAAGGGCCGCCAAGTGCCGTCAGGCCCACGGTGCCGTCCGGGGACATCACCCTGTTCCGCGTGGCCCAGAGCGTTGGCAGCCTGCTGGCCGCCCCCTTCTACCTCGCCGTGACGTGGGCCCTCTACCGTGCCATGGTGCGCGACTTCGACATGACTCTGCGCCGGCAGTCGGCGTAACATGCCGCTTTGTCGACCGATGCAGGAGACTGACATGTCCGAATTGGCTTTGCGTGCGTTTGTTCTCGCGGCCCTGACGGTTCTGCTCTTTTCTGTAACGCGTCTGAGTGCCTCGGGCATATTACGCTCCGCTCCTGAAGCGACAGCCTCCGCGCCGACCGAGGCCCGCATTCCGCCGGATGCTCTCGCCCGGATTCGGGCCGCCGCTCCGGACGAAGCCCCCGCCCGTCCGGCGCACCCGCGACACCTGCTCGTGTACACGGCGTGCCGCGGGTTTGTGCATGGCTCCATTCCGTATTGCACGGCGGCCCTGCAAGTGCTGGGTGAAAAGACCGGCGCCTTCGAGGTGACCACCAGCGACGATCCGGAGGTCTTTCGTCCGGCGAGTCTGGCCCGCTTTGACGCGATCTGCTTCAACAACACGACGGGCGAGCTGTTCAGCGACGAGGAGCTGAAGCGGAGCCTGCTGGACTTTGTACGCGGGGGCAAGGGCGTCGTGGGAATTCATGCGGCGACCGACTGCTTTTATGACTGGGCGGAGTACGGCGACTTGATGGGCGGATACTTCGACGGGCACCCCTGGAACGAAACCGTGGCCGTGAAGCTGGACGAGCCCGACCATCCCCTGAACGCGGCGTTCGGCGGACGTTCGTTCGAGATCGCCGACGAGATCTACCAGTTCAAACTGCCCTACGCACGCGATCGCCTCTGCGTTCTGCTCAGTCTCGATACGACCCGGACAGACATGTCGAAAAAGGGCATCAAGCGGAGCGACAACGACTTTGCAGTGAGCTGGGTGCAGCGCTACGGGGACGGGCGTGTTTTCTATTGCTCGCTGGGCCACCGGGAGGAAATCTTCTGGAATCCCGCCGTGCTGCGGCATTACCTGGCCGGCGTGCAGTTTGCTTTGGGCGACCTGGAGGCCGACGCCACCCCAAGCATGCCGCCCGTTTCGGACGAATGGCTGCCGCTGTTCAACGGCCGCGATCTGACCGGCTGGCTGGCGAAGGAGGGCAGTTGGGTCGTTGAGGACGGGGTGCTGGCTCGGCGCGGCGGCGGCGACATTTGGACGCGATCGGTCTTCGGTGACTTTGAGCTTGAACTCGAGTTCAAGCTGGCCGAGAAGACCAACAGCGGCATCTTCTTCCGCACCGGTGACATCCGTGACCCGGTTCAGACGGGCATCGAGTTGCAGGTACTTGATTCATGGGGCAAAGAGTCGCCGGACGCCCACGATTGCGGGGCGATCTACGACTGCCTGGCGCCGCGGAAGAACGCCGTCCGCAAGCCGGGCGAATGGAACCAGGTTCGTCTGACCTGTCGCGGACGGCAGATCCGGGTGGTGCTCAACGATGAACCGATCATCGACATGGATCTCGATCGGTGGACACAGGCAGGCCGGAACCCCGACGGGACGCCGAACAAGTTTCGGGCCGCGTATCGCTACATGCCGCGTGTCGGGCGGATCGGTTTTCAGGATCACGGCAGCCCGGTCTGGTACCGGAACGTGCGCATCCGCGTGCTGACGCCGGGTGGGGCCCCAACGTCGACGCGACCGGGGTAGCGGCCTATTCGCCGACGATCTGCACGACCACCTCGCGCTGGCGGCTGCGCGTGTCGAAGTCGATGAGCACGATTTGCTGCCACGTGCCGAGCGTCAGCCGGCCGTCGACCAGGGGCACGGTCAGCGACGGCCCCAGCGCCGAGGCCCGCACGTGGGCGTGTCCGTTGTCGTCGTGCCAGGTGGCCTCGTGGTGGTAGTGCTCGCCCCGCGGCGCGATCCGCTCGAAAAACGCTTTCAGGTCATGGTTTACCAGGCCCGGTTCGGCTTCGGTTGTGGTGATGCCGGCCGTCGAACCGACCACAAAGACCACGACGATGCCGTTGCGGATCTTCGATGAAGTGACGAGGCGGGCCACGTCGTCACTGATATCCACGACGTGCGTGTCGCCCCGCGTAGGCACGCGAAATCGGCCGGACCATGTCATGCGCCGTTTCCTTCCTTTGCCCCCGCGGACTGCCTGAGTATCATAGCCCCCCTGACGGAGGTGCTCCCGCTTCGAGTCCGCCACTGGAGTCAGTGTCGCATGATGCCCTTGTCGGCTGACGATCGTGTACTGGTTGAAGCGGTTCGGGAATACGCCCGCGGCGAATTGCTGGAGCTGGATGCCGCCTGGGACCGAACGGAGACGTCCTGTTGCGAACGCCTGGCGCAGCTTTACGACATGGGGCTCATGGGCCTGCGCGTCCCGGAGGCGCTGGGCGGCCTGGAACGCCCGATGCCTACCTACGTCCACATTATCCGCGAACTGGCGTATGCGTCCCCCTCCGTCGCCGTGACGATTTCCGTCCACAGCATGGTGTGCGAAGCGCTGAAGATGTTCGCGGTCCCGGCGGTGCGCGACCGGATGCTTCGCGTGCTGGTGACGCCCGGAAATCTGGCCGCCTTTGCGATCAGCGAGCCGGATGCCGGCTCGGACCCCGCTGCGGCCCGCACGCGGGCGGAAAAAACGAACGACGGCTGGCGTCTGCATGGCAACAAGTTCTGGGTGACCAACGGCCTGACAGGCCGCTGGTTCATCGTGCTGGCCCGCACCGGCAACTCCGGAACACATAAGGACCTCAGCATGTTTCTGCTCGACGCGCAGCAGACAGGCGTCGAGCGCCGTCCGATCCATGGCAAAATGGGCATCCGCGCTTCCGAAACCGCCGAGATGCGCCTGGATGGAGCCCACGTGCCCGAAGACTGTCTGCTCGGCCAGCCCGGCGACGGCATGAAGATCGCGCTCTCCGCGCTGGACGGGGGCCGCATCGGCATCGCCGCTCAGGCGCTGGGCATCGGGCAGGCCTGCCTGGACGCGATGGTCGCCTATGCCAAGGAGCGGCGGCAGTTCAATCGCCCCATCGCCGAGTTTCAGGCGATCCAGTGGATGATCGCTGACAGCCAGGTCGAGTTGGAGGCCGCGGAGCTGCTCGTGGACCACGCCGCGGCTCTCAAGGAGAGCGGAGCCCGCTTCACGCGTCAGGCGTCCGCGGCCAAGCTGTTTGCGACGGAGGCCGCCAACCGCATCGCCTACCGGGCCGTGCAGGTCTTCGGGGGCACGGGGTTCGTGAACGAGTGCCGCGTCGAACGGCTATACCGCGACGCGCGGGTCACGACGATCTACGAAGGCACCAGCGAGATCCAGCGGCTGGTGATCGCGCGCGAGGTCCTGAAGTAGGGGCGCACCTCGCGCTAACTATCGCAGGGGGAGACGGATACGGCGGCGGCGAAGCGCGCGGACGGGCCGGCCGACGAACTTGACACGCGCCGGGGGGTACGTAGAATGCCGCCTTCGATCTCCGCGGCGGGGCGGCGGTCAGGGCCGGCTCGGCCGCGAAACCCCAGGGGTGCTTAGCAAAAAAAACGACGGGAACCGGTGGCGCCGGCCGTCTGAAACAGGACGCAACCTGGCGGGAGGACCTGCACGTGATCGAAGTTCGGAACCTCTCGAAGCACTACGGAGCCCGTCGGGCCGTGAACAACATCTCGTTCACCGTGCACGAGGGCGAGATCGTCGGCTTCCTCGGTCCCAACGGGGCGGGCAAAACCACCACCCTGCGCATCCTCACCTGCTTTATGCCCGCCACGTCGGGATCCGCCACCATTGGCGGACACGACGTGTTGACCGAGTCGATGAAGGTGCGTGCCATCGTCGGGTATTTGCCGGAATCGGTGCCGCTGTACCCGGAGATGCGCGTTCGCGAGTACCTGAACTTCCGCGGCAAGTTGCGCGGGTTGGACCGCGCGGCCCGTGCCGCGGCCATCGCTCGGGTTACCGAGCGCTGCTGGCTGCGCGACGTCATTGACAGACCCATCGGACAACTGTCCAAGGGCTATCGACAGCGGGTCGGCCTGGCCGATACGCTCCTGCACAACCCGAAGGTGCTCGTCCTGGATGAACCCACCATCGGTCTGGACCCGACCCAGATCCGTGAGACCCGTTCGCTGATCCGCGAGTTGGCCGAGCAGCACACGGTCATTCTGTCCAGCCACATCCTGCCGGAGGTCGAAGCGACCTGCCAGCGGCTCATCATCATTCACGAGGGACGCCTGGTCGCCAGCGGTACGCCGGACGAGCTGCGCCAGCGGATCACCACGGAGACGAATCTGATCGCGGAGCTGCGCGGGCCCGAAGCGGACGTCGCCGGAGCGCTTCGCAGGCTTCCGGGGGTTACGGACGTGCGCAGCTCCAGTCAAGACGGCTGGACGCGCGTGAGCGTCGCCACGCAGCGCGATCTGCGGGAGGATGTGTTCCGGCTGGCGGCGGAGAAGCACTGGCCGCTGCGGGAACTGCGGCGCGAGGTCGCCACGCTGGAGGACTTCTTTGTCAAGATCGTCACGGGCACTCTGGAGCGGAACGCGTAACGGCGTCGGGCGCGGGTGTCGCCGCCGGTGACGCGGGCTGCATGCGGAGACGGAACATGCGGAACATCTGTGCGATCATGCAGCGCGAGCTTTTGTCGCTGTTCTGTTCGCCCATCGGTTACATCGTGATCGCGGGTTTTCTGCTGATCACCGGCGTGTCGGTTTTGTGGACGGGGAGCTTTTCCCCGGGCAAGCCGGCTACGCTGCGGGAGGTCTTCTTCTGGACGCCCTGGGTGCTGACGGTGATTGTGCCGGCGATCAGCATGCGGGCCATCGCCGAGGAGTACCGCAGCGGAACGATCGAATCCCTCATGACGGCGCCGGTCAGCGACGTGCAACTGGTACTGGGCAAGTATCTGGCGTCGCTGATCTTCTACGTGATCATGCTGGCGCCCACCCTGGTATACCTGGTGCTCATGCGGGTCTACGGCAACCCGGACATGGGAGCTTCGCTCGCGGCCTATCTCGGTCTGCTGCTGGTGGGAATGATGTTTCTGGCCTTCGGCCTGTTCGCCAGCAGCCTGACCAGCAACCAGGTCGTAGCCTGGATCCTGGGCTGGGTGCCGTTGCTGCTGTTCGCGTGCCTGGCCTTTTTCGTGGTCGGCCTGGTGCACGGCTGGGTCCGGGCGGTCTTCCAGCAGGTCAACGTGATCGGCCGGTTCGATGAATTCAGTCGCGGCCTGATCACGACCGACGGCGTGCTGTTCTTTCTGGTCGGCACGGCCCTCTTTCTGTTCCTCGCTGTCAAGGTGGTGGAGTCACGGCGATGGCGGTAGACACAGCGACCAGTGTGGCCCGGCGCCGCGTCGTATACGGCGCCAATGCGGCGATCCAGATTCTGCTCGTCGTGCTCGTTGCGATCGGCGCGGTTTATCTGGCGCAGCGCTACAAGCGTCAGCTCGACCTGACCCGCACCCGCATCAACAGCCTCAGCCCGCGCACGGAGAAGCTGCTGCGGAACCTGCCGGACAACATCACGATCACGGCGATCTACACGGTCCTCAGCGAATACGACACGCGGGCGCAAAAGCGCCGCGACCACGTGCGCGACCTGCTGGCCCTCTATGAGTCGGCGGGGCGCGGCAAGGTGACCGCCAATCTCGTGGACCCCATGAAAGATCGTGTCCAGTTGCCGGCCCTGCTGCGGCGACTGCGCGACAAGCCGGCCTATCGCGATGAAGCCCGGCCGCACGAGGAGGTCCTGCATAGCTTCCCCGACCTGAACCGGGAAATCACGGAGTTCCTGGAGGCGCAGGCCGCGGAGGCCGAGCGCCTGATGGCCACCGACCCGAGTCTCGCCCGGTCGGCCCTGGCCGACCTGAGCCGTTCCCTGCGGAATCTGCGGCGGCAGGCGGACGAGACGACTGCCACGGTGCAGGAACTTCAGAAATACGACATTCCCCGTTACGCGCAGGCCGCTGAGGAGGCTCGCAAGTATGTGGAAGGCGTTGAGAAGTTCTTCCGCGATGTCGGCGAGTGGGTGCAGAAGACGTCCGCCGACAAAGTACCGCCGGTTGTCTTGGAGTGCGTGAGGAACACCCATCAGGCCAGCCAGACCCTGTTGCCGAAACTGAGCGAGTTCATCACGCGGGCGCAGGGTTTGAAGCGCTCGGAGCTGGAGGAGATCTCGGACAAGCTGGACCGCTGGGCCAGCGCGCCGCCGATCCTCGTCGAGACGTCGCAGAAAGCTCTCGTCGTGGACTTCTCGGAGGTCTGGCCGTTCCGCTCCGACCCGACGGCTCCGCTGCCGCCCGACGGCGACGAACGGGAATTCGCCGGCGAACAGGCGATCTCGTCGGCGATACTCAAGCTGACGCAGAAGGAAAAGACGGCGATCGTGTTCACGCGCTTTGGCGGGGCGTCGCCGATCGTGCCGGACTTCTCGCAGATGAACATGAACCTGCGTCAGATGCCGCGGGCACCGTATGGGACGCTGAACGAGCTGCTGGAGAAGGAGAATTTCATCACGCACGACTGGGACGTCGCGACCCAGAAGACGCCCCCGACGGTCGAAGGGGCGGCGCGTTCCGTGTACGTGGTGTTTCCGCCGACGCCGCCGCAGCAGGATCCGCGGCGGCCGACGCCTCCGCCCACGATGTCGGCCAGCGACGTGAAGATTGTCACGGACGCCGTCGACGCATCCGGGATGGCCATCTTCCTTGCCGGGTGGACGCCGCCGAGCTCGCCCGTGCCGGGGCTGGGCGAGAGCAAGTACGACTACGGAGAGTACCTCGCGTCGAAGTGGGGCGTGGAGGTCAAGAATAACTACCTGACGCTCGCCTTCGCACCGTCGCCGGAGGATCCGAAACTGTTCGTTCCGACGCGCGAGACGCAGCGGGCGATCGTGGACAGTCCGATTCTCCAGCTCACGGACCAGGCGATCGCCCGGCCGCTGCACACGGCCCCGGCCGGCGTCAACGAATCGTGCCCGCTGATGATCGTGACCGGGGACAAGGCGCCTGCGGGCGTCAAAGCCGAGCCGGTCATGACCATCCGGCCGTCCCGGGATGTGTGGGCGACCAAGGAGATTCTCCGTTTGAATGAGGATTTCCGCACCGGACGCGGGACGTACCGCCGTGACGACGACATCGCGCCGCCGTTTGCCGTCGCGGTCGCGGTCGAGAACGACAAGAATCAGCGGATCGTCGTGTTTGGCAGTCACCGGTTTGTCGCCAACGAGATGCTCGAGCTGCCGGGTAGCTTCGTGCTGCTGGGGGGCGGCTTCCAGGTCGTGCCGGCGTATCCGGCCAATCCCGACCTGTTTCTCAACGCGGTGCACTGGATCACCAACGACGCGGAACGGATTTCCGTCGGGGCCCAGCGGGCCGAAGTGCCCCGGCTCAGCCGCCTCAAGGACGATGCGTGGCTGACCTTCTGGCGCGTGTTCCTGGTCGGCATCTGGCCCGGGCTGGCGCTGGTGGTCGGCGGGGGGGTGTGGCTGTTCCGCCGGAGGTAGTCGCCTATGAACTTCAAGACGACGATCACGCTGCTGGTGCTGGTGGTGTTGCTCGCTCTGATCTGGTGGTTGGCACCGTCGCCCAAAGGCGAGCCCGGGCGTACGCCGGCCGAGCCGGCCCAGACGTATAAACCCAAGCCGCTTTTCGAACCCGCACCCGAGACAGATAAGCTCGCGCGCATCGAAATCGAGCGACCCGGTGCCGCGAAAATCGTGCTGGAGCGCGTCCCGCCGGAGGGACCGGAGAAGACGCCGAAGCCGCCGGCCGAATGGCGGGTCGTCGAGCCGCTGCGCGCGCCGGCCGAATCGTCCAGTGTGCAGGTTCTGGCGTCCACGCTGGCGGGATTGCGCTCGCGCAGCGCGTTCGAGCCCGGTGCTCCGGGAGCGCCCTCGCCGGCCGAGGCCGGGCTGGAGCCGCCGGTCGCGACCATCACCCTGGTGGACGATAGTGGGCGCAAGTTCGCGGTGGAGATTGGCCAGAAGGCCGTGATGTCGAGCGACACGTACGTGCGCATCGTTGGCGAAAAGACCATCCGGCTTGCCGATCGCGACCTGTCGTCCTACGCGAAAAAGGAGCTGAGCGAGTATCGCGCCAAGCGGCTCGTCGAGCTCAAACCCGAGGAAGCCACGCGGGTTGCGATCCGTCATGAGGGGCGGTCGTACGAGTTCGTGCGCGGCGCAGACGGCGAGTGGGTCATCAACGAGCCGATCCGGGCCTATGCCGACAAGGACAAGCTGCGCAGCTTTCTGATGCGCGTCAGTGCCCTGCGGGCGGAGGAGTTCGTCGACGATGCGCCGGAAACGCTGGCCCGCTACGGACTCGATGAGCCCACGCTCGCGATCGAAGTGACCACGGAAACGAAGCGCCCGCTTCCGCCGGAGACGCAACCCGCCGGTGACACGCAGCCGGCCACCCAACCCGCCGAACCCAAGTTCGAGACCGTCATCCGCACGCACCGGCTGGCGGTCGGCGGTGCGGCGGACCTGAAGGGCGAAAAGCGCTACGTGCGCCCGGGCGAGGAGAACTGCGTCGTCACCGTCACCGAGGCGAACGCCAAAGGGCTGATCCCCAACCTCAAGGAACTGCGCGATCCGCGCGTTACCCGGATCAAGTCCGCGAGCGTGACCAGCCTTCGAATCACCGGACCCCAGGGCGCCAGCGCCACCCTCAACAAGGTCGGTAACACTTGGCAGGGCACGGACGACCTTCAGCAGCTCGATACGGCGGCCGTGCAGGACCTGCTTCAGGCGCTGGAAGACCTGCGGGCGGTGGATTATGTGGATGAGCTGCGCGATCCGGCCGAGTACGGCTTCGACGCGCCGCGCGCCGTGCTGAGCATCACGACAGCCAACGCCTTGACGCCGGTCGTCCTGCGGATCGGCAAGGATACGGTCAGTGGCAAGAACGCCTACGTGCAGCGCGAAGATGTACCGGGTGCGATGGTGGTCAGTGCGGCCCAGGCCGGGCGGCTGGCGATTCACCCCCTGAATCTGCGGGCGCGTGAGGTTTTCGCCTTCTCCGCCGATCAGGTCCAGGCGCTGGACATCGAGCGCGGTGCGCTGCGTTACACGCTGACCCGTCAGGAGGGGGCGTGGAAGCTTACGAGCCCCGAGGGTGCTCCGCTCGATTCACTGGCCATCCACACGCTCGTCACCGATCTGGCCCGTTTGCGGGCTAAGAACGTGGTCGGCAAGGGCGACTTGGCTGCCTTCGGACTTGACCGCCCGACCGCGACCATCCGGTTCGAGGTCGAGGAAAGCCCGGCCTCCCAGCCCACGACCGATTCCGCACCGGCTGAGCCGCCGCGCCGCTCCTCGCATGTGCTGCGCGTGGTCTCCGGCGCGAAGGGCTCGTTTGGTACGCGGGATGATGATCCGTACGTGTTTGAGCTGGACGAAACCGTCTTTCGGACGCTGACCGCGGAACTGATCGACACGCGCCTGTTCACGTTCAAGCCGGATCAGGTGACGGGCATCACGATCGTCAGTACCGGCGGAACGCTGGAGCTGGTGAAGGCGGGTGATCAGTGGAAGTACGCCCCGGATCCGTACGTGGAGCTTGACCAGAAGAAGGTGCAGGACTTCGTGAACGAGCTGACGCAGTTCCGAGCGGAAGCCTACTACACCTATCAGAATGCCGACCTGGCCGCCGCCGGCTTGGTTGACACGCCCGCGCGTGTCACCATCCATCTGGCCGACGGCAAGGAAGTTTTGCTGCGCCTGACGCAGGAACGCCCCGGCGATCTGCCGCTCAAGGCCGCTCTCGTGGCCGAGCAGCGGATCTTCCGCCTGCGGCGCGCCGACTGCGAAAAACTCATGCGCGGGCTTGATGAGTACCTGAAGACTACAAGCGCGGTCCCGACACCTCCGTAATACGGCCGCACCTCGGGCTGTGGCGGCGTCGGGAGGGCTCCGGTGGAGGCGACCGCGCGCCAAGTGGGACCGACCCATGACCCCGGCGCCGACCCGGTCGCCTTCCGACATGTCGTCTCCAACCCGCGGGGCCGCCGCGCAGCGCGGCCCACGCCCTGGCTCACAGGCCACACGCTCCCGGCGCGTGTGGGACGGCATGCTGCTGACCGCGCTGGTCGTGGCGGTACTCGCTACCCATTGGCCGGTCCTGCGCGCTCAGGCCGTGGCCTTCGATGACATGGAATACGTCGTCGATAACCCGCAAGTACAGAACCCGAGCTGGCGTACGGCGGGCCGTTTCCTGCGCGAGGTTCTCGCCCCGACGGGTGTGCGCGGCTACTACCAGCCCCTGACGCTGATTTCCCTGATGCTTGATTTCGCGCTGGGCGGCCGCCCGGACGAGTTCAGAGCCTTCCATCGCACGAACCTCGCTCTGCACGCCGCCAACAGCCTGCTGGTGGCCGTGTTGTTCTGGCAACTGTTCCGCCGGCGGGCAGCCCAAGGCTTCAAGCGGGCCACTGCGGCGCTCGCGGCCGCCACGCCGCTGTGGCCGGCGGTGCTGGTGGCTTTGCTGTTCGGCGTGCATCCGCTGACCGTCGAGCCCGTTGCGTGGGTCGTCGAGCGGAAAACGCTCCTGGCCACCTTCCTTTCGCTGGCCTCCGTCAACCTGTACTTCAGTCACGTTCAGCGACCCGGTCGGGTGCGGTACGTGGCCGCCGTGATGCTCTTCGCGGCCGGACTGATGGCCAAGCCGACCACGGTGATGTTGCCGCTCGTGCTGATCGTTCTGGAATACTGGCCACTCGGTCTGCGCGGGCGCCGCTTGCTCGTGAACAAGGTCCCGTTCTTCATGGTCGCCGGCGTGTCGGCGGTGATTACCTATGTCTCGCAAAGCCAGACACTTCAGACGATCGGGCCCGGCGAGTATGGCCCCGGCCGCATTCCGCTGCTGATTTGTCACAACCTGATCTTTTACCTCATCAAGTTTGTCTGGCCGACTTCGCTTTCGGCTCACTATCCGTTCCCGGCTCCCTTCGGCCTCTCCGATCCCGGCGTCTTGCGGGGCGTGGTGGGGACGTGCGTGCTCATCCCGGCCCTCGTCCTGTCGCTACGCTGGACCCCAGCGCTGCTGACTGGCTTCGTTGTCTTCCTGCTGGCTGTCTTCCCGACCCTCGGCATCATTGGATTCACGCAGGTCATCGCGGCCGACAAGTACGTGTACATGCCCATGCTCGGACTGTTTCTTCCGCTGGCGGCCGGCTTGTACCACCTGGCCCAGCGGACGGCTGCCACCGGTCCGCGGCGAGTTCTGCCGACGGCATCGGCGGCCGGGCTGCTGGCGCTGGCGCTGCTCAGTGCGGCAGTCGCCCGCCGGCAGATTCACTATTGGCAAGACACCGAGACCCTGTATCGTCACATGCTCGCGTTGGCGCCGCAGTCGGCGAGTCTGCACAACAACTACGGGATGTATCTGCGCGATCAGGACCGACTTGAGGAAGCGTCGGTGCACCTGGCGCGGGCCGTCGAGCTGCTGCCCACGCACGCCGTGGCGCGCGGCAACCTGGGCGAAGTGCTGCTCCAGTTGGGCCGTTTGGAGGAAGCCGTCGTTCAGCTTCGACAGGCAGTCGCGCGGCGCCCCGACGATACCTTCGCACGTGTCAACCTCGGACTGGCTTTGCTACGCCTCGGGCGCTGGACCGAGGCCAGGGCCGAGCTGGAACAAGTCCTGCGGCAGGACCCGTCCCACGTCGCGGCCCACGACTATCTGGCGCAGGGCTTTCGGGCCCGCGGCATGATCACCGACGCGGTGCGGCACTATCAGGCGGCCTTGCGGATCGAGCCCGGGTTCTACGAGGCGCGTCTGGAGCTGGCCAGCCTTTACGCGAGCGCCGGTCAGCCGGAGGAGGCGCTACGCGAGCTGCGGGCCGCGGTGGCGGCTGCGCCGGGCCGCTGCGAGGCACGGATTCAGCTGGGCGATCTGCTGGCGGCGCGTGGCGCGGTGGCCGAGGCGCTGGAGCAGTATCGCGCAGCCGTCCAGGCGGACCCGCCGTGTGCCGAGGCGCGCCAGCGGCTGGAACGCCTGGGCCAGCCGGGTGGCGTTTTGTCGCCGTAGTAGGGCGTTGTCACGCCGCCGCCTGGTCCTTCTGCCACCGGGCGCCGCTGGTGAACCAGCCGCGCAGCAGGATCGCAAGGATCGGCCCGACCAGCGTCACGAGGCCGATGATCAGAAACAGCGCGGAGGGCGAGTCCCAGAACGGAATCTGGCCGGCTGCGAGGCGATCACGCAGGATCGGCTCGCCGGGGGGGAACTCCGGGATCCAGCGCTGGAGCATGTGTCCGGACAGCAGGCTGACGATGGTCTTGGCCACGAACCAGGGCAAGACCGAGAGCCCGTAGTACACGCCTTCCTGCCCGCGTGGTGCGATGGCCGCGGTGTACTCGTTCAGTCGCGGCGACCAGATTACCTCGCCCACGGTCAGCACCAGCAGAGAGACGATGGACGTGATGTAGGCCGCCCGTCCCCAGGCCGGAATGACGAGCACGAATAGCGAAAGCGTAGAAATCACCGCGCCGAACGTGAGCATCCCGTACACACTGAACCGCTGGAGGATCGGAATCAGCAACACGAGCCCGAAGATAACCAGGATCGGGTTGAAGGCCTGGAGGAAGCCGATCCAGGCGTCGGGGCCGATCACCCGCAGCCAATACTTCGGGTACAGCGCGTGCAGGTAAATGAAGATCGCGCGCACGGAAACGATCAGAGCCAGCAGCGCGATGAAGCGCCAGAACGCCGGCTGGCGCAGGACCGTCCCCAGCGAGTGGAGTACGCCGCGCTTCGGGGCGTCGGACGCCGGCGCGGGCGTTTCGTCGGGACCGATGAGCTGCTCTTCGTTGCGGATGAGCAGGTAGGTGAGTGACAGTCCCAGCGCCGAGCAGATGACACCGAAGGTAATGATGTGCGTCATGTCCCAGCGCAGGATGAGGCGAACGATGTCGAGCACTGCGCCACCGACGAAGGCGCCGATGTTCATGATCACGTACCACAGGTTGAAGCCGGCGCTGCGGGAGCGGGCCGTAGTAAACCGGCGGTTGCCCGCCTGATAGACCGTGGTGCTCATGCCGAGAAAGGGTGCCAGAATCAGCAGGCTGACGAACGCCAGCGCGGCCCGGTGGCTGACGACCGCGTTCTGGACACCCAGGTGCCGGCCCAGCTCCGCGACCGCCCCGATCAGCGCGTCGAACCCCAGCGGTCCAGTCCAAGTACGCAGCGTTTCTTCGCTGAACAGGCCGGCCGCCACGAGTCCCGCCCGTCCGAGCGCGTTGCCGAGCATGGAGACGGTCAGCGACCGGCGGATGCCCAGCCGGTCCGTCACCGCGCCCATGACGAACATGGTGAGGCTGACGACCGCGCTGAAGATCGTCCAGACGTAGCCGGCCCACACATCGCTGTAGCCGAACTTCTCCGACAGCATCACGATGATGATGTTGGTCAGCGCGAAGTACGCGGACATGTCGAGCAGGTTGATCGTCTGGAGTCCCCAGTACTCCAGCCGCGTCTCACGCAGAACCGCAAAGCCGCGCAGGTATTCGACGATCGGGTGAGGTCGAACGGTGGACACGGGGGTGGACGCCTGAGTCATCGCTCCTCCTTCATCCGACGGCCGGTCGGCCGCTGCCTCTACGATTGCCTCATTTGTTCTTCCAGCCGGCGGGCGATCAGCTCACCAACGATCTTCGGGTCCGCTTGGCCGCCGGACAGTTTCATTACCTGTCCGACCAGAAAGCCGCGGGCGGCCTGAAGCTTGCGGGGGTTGGTGCACGCGTCGCGCACGGCCTTCTCGTTCCGGGCCAGGACTTCATCGACCCAGACCTGGATCTGCTGTTCGTCGCGGCTTTGCAGCACACCCAGCTCGGTGGCGAGTTCCAGGAAAGAGGGCAGCCCGACGGATGCCCCCGCGCCCGCGGCCAGACGCTCCAGAAGCCGGTCCGCCAGTTGAGCTGCGGCGGTCGCGTTGATCCGGCCCTCGGCCTGAAGACGGGACAGCTCCGCCAGATGCCCCGGCGGGACACCCAAGCCGGCGATGGTTGTGCCGCGCTCGTTCGCGCGGCGCGCCCAGAAACTGAGGAAGTGCCGGGCGAGCGTCACCTTGTCCCCGCCCGCCTCGGCGGCCTGATCCAGCAGGTCCGCCGTCGCCCGGTCGTCCACCAGCGCCGGCGCATCGCGTGGCGGAACCTTGTACTCGCTGATGAACCGCTCCGTCCGGCACAGCGGCAGCTCGGGCAGATCTTCCTTGATCTTGGCGACCCAGGCGGCGTCAATGACGAGCGGCACCAGATCCGGGTCCGGGAAATACCGGTAATCGTGCGCCTCTTCCTTTTCCCGTTGCGGAACCGTGACCTCGCGTTGATCGTCCCAGCCCCGATTCACCTTGTTTCCCGGCTCGGCGGTGATTCCCGTCGCCAGCCATTCGTCGACCTGCCGCGAAATCTCGTACGCGACCGCCGCGTGCAGCGATCGGAAGGAGTTCAGGTTCTTCACTTCCACGATCGGGGTCCGGCAGGTGCTCCCCGCCTGCCGAATGATCACGTTCACGTTCGGCTCGAACCGCATGTGCCCCATCTGCATGTTCGCCTCGCTGACACCCAGGTATCGCACGAGGCGCTGCAATTGCTGGGCAAACTCCTCACACTCTTCGGCCGAGTGCAGGTCCGGTTCGGTGACGATCTCCAGCAGCGGCGTGCCGGCACGGTTCAGATCGACGCCCGTGAAACCCGGAAAGTCGTGGACGTTCTTGCCGGCGTCCTCTTCCAGGTGCGCGCGGCGGATGCGCACGCGAACGATGCGATGATCGACGGGAAACTCGAACACGCCCGCGGTACCCAGCGGACGATCGTACTGTGAAATCTGGTAGTTCTTCGGGAGGTCCGGGTAGAAGTAACTCTTGCGGTCCCACTTTGTGACCGCCGCGATCTCGCAGTTCAGGGCCACCGCAGCACGCACCGCCAGCTCGACCGCCCGTCGGTTGAGCACCGGCAGCGCGCCGGGAAGTCCCAGACATACCGGACACACGCGCGAATTGGGTTCGGCCCCGAATTCGAGTGGGCAGCTACACCACAGTTTGGTGCGCGTGGCGAGCTGGACGTGCACTTCCAGCCCGATGACGGGTTCCACATCCAGCCCGCTTGCCTGCACCACGCCGACACCTCGCCCGCGCGGTCCCATCCCGCCCGCCCGCGCATCGGCAGGTATGGTAACTGACCACTACGGGGTTGTCTTCGGGGTGCGCCCCGGGCGCGGACGCGGGGATCGCGGACCAAGGTTGTGGGCGAACGGGCGCGGCTGCGTCAGCGGAAGTCGACGGTGATGGATCCGTTCGACGTGTCCGCGAGAATCTCGCCGTTGCCGCCTCCATTCAGCGTCCCACGCACGTACTCGCGGTCGCGCCAGCGGAAGTCGGCCTGCACGTCCACGGTGTCCAGGTTGACGTGGCTGTTGCTCGCCCGCAGGATCAGTCGACCCTTCATCGTCCGCGGCAGGGTCAGGCGGATTTGCCCGTTGCTGGTGCGCGCGACGACCGCGCCCTCGTCAGACGGCTCGGCCACAATCCGCATCCATCCATTGGAGCTGGTGGCGTGCACGTCGCCGTCGGTACTCAGGATCTCGACCGTGCCATTGGAGGTTTCCACGCGGCAGGGGCCGACCAGGTCCCGCACCACGACGCTGCCGTTACTCGTCCGCGCCTCGACCTGTCCCCGGACCTGATACAGCTCGACCCGCCCGTTGGACGTCGTGGCACGCACATTGCCGCTGATGTTGCGGATTTCGAGCGCGCCGTTGCTGGTCTGCGCGACCACCTCCCCCTGCATGTCGGTCACCGTGACGGAACCGTTGCTGGTGGCGATGTCGGCCGCCGCCGGGGCCGGCACGGTCACCGTCAGCGCCGCCCCGGGCGAAAAGGTGGCCAGGGACGCTGGCACGCGGAGCTCGATCCGCAGCGTGTCCGGTGCCTTGTCGTCCCGGCGGGCCAGCAGCTCCACCTGGTTCAGGTAACCTTGGGCTTTCTCGTGGTTCCGCGCGCGGATGCGTGTACGCGCATCCACGCGCACCTGCCCGACATCCCCGGTGGCGAGCGTCACCGGTCCGTTGCTGGTCCGGATCACGACCCGCTCGTACGGCTCCCAGGGCACGGTAAGCGACAGGTCGCGGGTCGCCTGCGCCATGCACCCGGTCAGCGCCACAAGAAACACAGCAGCCAGGACCACAGGTCGCACACCCGTCATCTTCGTTTCCTCCAGAAAGACAGAAGACAGGCGGTTCGTCCCGGCAGCGCGGACGAAGCGCCGCCGCGGGCGGGCGGCGCCGCGCTTACTCGATCGCGACGGTCGCACCCGCGGCTTCGAGTTCCTTCTTCCACTTTTCCGCTTCTTCCTTGTTCACGCCCTCCAGCAGGGTCTTGGGAGCGTTGTCCACGATGTCCTTGGCTTCCTTCAGGCCCAGGTCGCTGCGGGCCGCCCGCACGACCTTGATGACCTGGAGCTTCTTATCGCCCGCCGACTTGATGACGACGTTGAACTCCGTCTTCTCTTCCGCGGCCGGCGCCGCGCCACCCGCTGCGGCACCCCCCGCCATGGCCGGACCGGCAACCATGACCGCGCCACCGGCCGCCGGTTCGATCCCGTACGCTTCCTTCAGATAGTCCGCCAACGCCTTGGCCTGCACGAGCGTCAGACCGGCGATGCGGTCGCCGAGTTCCTTGATGGCCGCTTCGAATTCTGCCATGGGTCTACTCTCCCACGTACACAGGGTACAGCGTCCTGATAGCGGAGACCCCGCTGGTCTCCTTTAATCCGCAGCCGGAGCACTCAGAACGCAGTTGTCTGACCATTCTTCCATCTGCCGGGTGGACCGGCCCGCCGCGCTAGTTCCGCAGCGCCTCGCCCTTCTCCAGCTTGTCGATCAACGCCTTCAGGCAGCCCGCCACGTTCCCGGCCGAGCGCAGCGTTGCGGCCAGCCGCCCCCCGGGCGACAGAATCACCGCCGCCACGCGGGCCTGAAGCTCGCGCTTACCGGGCATCTTGGCGAGGTCCTGGACCCGCGTTTCGTCCAGAAATTCGCCTTCCAGCAGCGCGCCGCGAATCCGGACGGCGTCCTTGGGAAACTTCGGCAGCCACTCTTCCAGCAGCTTGGCCGCGTCGATCGCCGTTTCCCCGCCGGTCAGCAACGCCACCGGGCCGGTCAGCCGCTCTGCCAGCCGCGCCATGGGCCCCTCCCGGCACGCCCGCTTCAGCAGCGAGGTTTTTACGACCTCCAACCGCATGTTCCGGGCCCGCAGGTCGCGACGAAAACTGTTGGTCGTGATCCCGTCCACGCCCACCATCTCGAGCCAGATGGCATTGGTGGCCTGCGCGTACCGCTGCGCCAGTTCGCGGGTGATGATCTCTTTGACGAGCTTGCTCATGGTGCTACTCCGCCGCCGGGGCGACCTCGATCTCGACCGACGGGGTCATCGTTCCGCTGATACAGACCTTCTTGATGTACTGCCCTTTCGCCGTCGCTGGCTTCATCCGTCGCAGATGATCGACAAACGCCAGGATGTTCGCTTTCAAATCTTCTTCCGAAAAGCTCAGCTTGCCGACGATCGTGTGGACGTTGCCCCCGGCGTCATTGCGGAACTCCACTTTGCCCGCCGAGTACTCGCGGACGGCCGTCACGACGTCCGGCGTCACGGTCCCGCTCTTCGGAGACGGCATCTTGCCCTGCGGCCCCAGCACGCGTCCGAGCTTGCCGACCTTGCCCATCAACGATGGATGCGCGATGGCGACGTCGAAGTCCATCCAGCCCTTCTGGACCTTCTCGATCAGCTCGTCGGCACCGGCCTCAATGGCCCCCGCCGCCTTGCAGGCCTCCACGTCCGCTTCATTGCAGAACGCGATCACGCGTTTGGTCTTCCCGATGCCGCGGGGCAGCGCGATCGAGCCGCGGATGGCCTGATCCGCCTGCCGCGGGTCGATTCCCAGGTGGCATACGAGGTCCACCGTCTGATCGAACTTGGTCTTCGAAAAGCTCTTGAGAATCTGGACGCCCTGTTCAATGGGAACAGGTTTCGAAGGGGCTCGTTCACGATCTTTCCTGTACCGCTTGCTGCGAAACCGCATGCCCAGCTCCCACTCTTTTCGGCCCGTGGTACGGCCACCTGGCTTTCATGCTGCGGCGCCTGCCGGCCCGTCCCGCTATCCGGCTCCGCGCCGCTCAATCCACAATTTCGATCCCCATGCTCCGCGCCGTACCGGCCACGATCCGCATCGCAGCCTCGATATCGAACGCGTTCAGATCCTTTGCCTTGGTCTCCGCAATCTGCCGTACGTCCGCCCGGGTCACCCGGCCGACCTTCTTGCGGTTCGGCTCCCCGGAGCCCTTCTCCACGATGGCCAGCGACGGATCCAGCGGTTTGGCCGCCTTCATGAGTAACTGTGCCGCCGGCGGACTCTTGACAATGAAGTCGAACGTCTTGTCTTTGTAGACCGTGATCTCCACCGGGCAGATCATCCCATCCATCTTCTTCGTCCGCTCGTTGAACTGCGCGACGAATTGCCCGATGTTGACCCCGTGCTGCCCCAGCGCAGGCCCCACCGGCGGCGCCGGGGTGGCTTTCCCGCCGGGTGCCTGCAACTTGATCTTCGCTACGATGGCCTTAGCCATGGTCCGTCCCTGTTCTCACACCCGCCCACCCTCCGCATCGCGGCGCGGCAGGCTGCAAGGACCCGGTAGTTTACACAGCAGCCGGCGTCCTTGCCAAGGGCCGCCGACCGTTTTTGCGGGCGGCCCGTCGCGGTAGACTGCCCCGCCATGACGCCCCCGTGTCCCCCCCAACCGCTGCCGCGACGCTGGCCACTGGCCGTGGAGGCCGTCTTCCCCATCGCCGCTGTCCAGTCCTATATGTGGTGCGTCTCGCACGACCGGCCCCGATGGCTTGATCTGCTCGTCGGCGCCACCATCCTCGGGGTCACGATTGCCTACACACTGCGCCGCCGCATGGTCGGTTGGCGGACATTCGGCCTCGCACATCTCGGTGACCACCGGCGGGCGGCCGGTCCCGTCGCCGTCTTCACGGTTGCCGCTGTCGGAGCGCTGTTGCTCTCAGGGGTGTTGACGGCGGGGCGGCCGGGCGGGGGGCTACGCTATGAGTGGGATGTGGTGCGCGCCTTGGCCGCGTACCCTCTCTGGGGTCTGGTGCAGCAGGGTATTCTCTTCGGCGTCATCTACCCGCGGCTTCAACTCCTGGCCGGGCCGCGGCTGGCGGCCCTCTTCACAGCTGGCCTTTTCGCGGTCGCGCATCTGCCCAACCCGCTGCTGGTGGCCGGCGGTTTCGTGATGGTTCTTTTCTATGCCTGGGTCTGGCAGCGCTCGCCGTCCCTGCCCGCAATCGGTATCAGTCACGGACTGATCGGGGCGGTGTGCGATAAGGCGCTGCACGTTTCCATGCGTGTAGGCGCCCACTACTTCACTGGCTGATCGCGGTCGGTCCCCGTACCCGCGGGTAACAACTCCCCGATTGGTCGCCGTCCGGAGTATCCGGCGTTCCACTCATGCCAGTGTGCCACCTCGGGCTCTCCCAGCTTCCAGCACAACCAGATGCGCCGGCCCTCGTGGACCGCGGGAAAGTCCACGAGCCCCATCCGCGCGTCCTTCAGCACGCAGCCGATGGATTCCAGTTCCCGGTTGAGACGGTGAAGCTGCGCCACGCAGTGATCAATCTGTTCCTGCACGGCCTCGTTGTTGGGGAAATCCGACTGGCCCCCGGCTCCCCGCAAATGGCCCTCTGGTTCCACTGCCCCTGCTCGCAGCTCCAGCAGTTGCCGATGGCGAGCCACGATGTCCGCCGTGATCCGGCGAACCAGTACCAAGGCTCGATTGGCGTGCGTGATACTGAAAAGCGGACCGCATTGGGTGGAATCCCGTGGCGGTGCTAAGGCCTTGCGAGGGGGCATCCGAACACCTCCGGCGTCCGTCGATCCTCGGATCGGCTGGGATCGCTCCCATCCCTCCGCGCTACGACGAACACGCCACTGCCGGCTCGACATGGAAGCGTAGGCGCCGCCAGGTTTGCGGTCAACCGACAGCGCGGTTGCGTCGCCGCGCTTGCGCCGGCCTGTCTTGCGTCGCTGCCGGCGGGCGATTATAAAACCTCGGGAATTCGGGGCATTGGAGTCCGCTTGACGTGGCTGAATCGCGGCTGATCGTGCAGGAAAAGGAGGGCGCGCTGGTGGTATCGTTCCCGGCGCACTCCATGCTCGATATGTCCGCGGTGGAGGCCGTCGGCAGCGAGCTGCTCGGTCTGGTCCAGCCCGGCCGTCCGTGCCAGCTTGTTCTGGATCTGTCCAACGTGAGCTTTCTTTCTTCCCCCGCGCTCAGCATGCTGCTCCAGCTTCGCCGGAAGGCCGATACGGTCGCCGGCGAGGTGGTCCTGTGCGGTGTGCGGCCGGAGATCGAACGCCTGTTTCGCATCACGCGCCTCGACAAGCTGTTTCGGTTCTTTGGATCGCAGGACCAGGCCCTGGCCCACTTTAAACAATGAATCCGCAATCAAAGCCGCCTGCCGGCCCGGCCGATTCCGACCGTAGGATGTCCGCGAGTCGCTCCGCGATCCGTCACTTGCGTACCAGCGAAGGGGCGCTGCTGATATCGGTCGCGGCCGACCGGCTCACCAGCGTCGAAGCCGTCGCCGCCTTCGAACGGGAGCTTCGGCATCTGCTGCGGGAACGCCCCGAACAGCACTGGCTGATTGATTTCGGCAACACGACCTTCTTTATCACCCCTGCGGTCAACACGCTCCTGGCGATCCTGCGCACGCTGCGCGAGCGGAGCGGAAAGCTCGTGCTGACCGGCCTGAGCCGTGATGTGCGCCGTATTCTCGGACTGCGCCGCCTCGACAGCATTCTGACGATCTGCCCGAACCTGTCCGCGGCGTGCCGCGAGCTTGGTGTCGGTCACCCCGCCGATGAGCCCCCGGCCGGCACGGCCGAGGCCGGCTGAGTCGCAAGCCAGCGCGTGAACCGGGATTGCAAACTGCCGGCGCCCTGGATCGGAACCCGCCACGCAAGCGGCGAAACGGCCCCGTACTCGCGTGAGGGGTTCAGATAGCGCGCCTATCAGCCCTGGATGGTTGTATAGCGACCTGCAATGCCCGCCCGCCGGTCGCTGTTCTTCGATCAGCGCTGGCGGTAGGTGATGCGCCCGCGCTTGAGGTCATACGGCGACAGCTCGACCGTCACGCGGTCGCCCGGCAGGATTCGGATGAAGTGCTTACGCATCCGGCCGGAGACGTGCGCCAACACTTCGTGCTTGGCTCCGCCGACTTCGGCCTCGACCAGAAACATCGCGTTGGGCAGCGCCTTCACGACTACGGCTTCCAACACGATGGCATCGTCTTTTCCCAAGTGCTCTCCTGTGTTGTGCTTGCAACGCTGTCGTCGGCGCCGGCCAATCCCCGTCGCTCACAACCGGAGCGACCCTCCGTCACTTGCGCCGCCGCCCGTTCCCGCAAGCGCCACGGCGCGACGGCCGTCGCCGCGCTCAGGGGCAGTATGCTACTGCCGACCTCGCATGTGGTCAATGTCACGGCGCAAGGGGATCCGGCCCACCGCCCAACGCAGCGCGGAGCGCATCCTTGCCATGTCGGCAGTTGCCGAAGCAGAACCCACCAGTGCGTCGCAGACCGCCGCTGTGCCAGCGCAGATGGAGGTGCAGTGGTGCCCCGGTTCTGGGGCTGCGGCGTGTCTACTTGTGGTCGCCGGAGCGTGCCTGCCAGTTCGCCGGCCATCAGTTGTTGCAGATCTGCAACAATTGACGCACATACGAGCCGCCCGTAACGTTAGACGCGGCTCACGAGCTTCGGTTCCAGTTCGAGCGGAAACAGCGTCGGCGTTCAGGTATGCGTCGGTTTGACGACCTCGTGAAGAGCTATGCGCAGGCGTCGCCGGAGCAGTCGCTATCCCTGTTGCAACAGCGGCTGGCGACCGAGCCTCATTGTCCCGCTGCGCACTATCTGTTCGGGTGCCACTGGTTGGACCGCGGCCGTCCCGCGCAGGGCGTGCGCCACCTTATGCTCGCCTATCACGCCGAGCCACGCCTGCAATCCGCCGCCCTGCTTGTCTTCGCCGGGCTGAACTGGATCAGTCGTCGTGGGACGCCGCTGTTGCCGGTTTTGGTGGAGACTTGGGAGGAATTTCGCCGGCCGGACTTCGACCGGTTTCCGTACGAGCGTCGGCTTCTGGACGCGCTGGCGGAACCCGACCCGGGACTGGAGCGGGTGGGAGTACTCGCGGGACGGCTGTGGCGATTGCCGGTCCGCACTTTGCGGGCTGAGCTGCGCCAGCTCCTGCTGACGCAGGATGCCGAGTCGTACCGGCTTCTGCTGGCCGCCGGTTGAGAACAGCAGCGCGGCCAGCGCTTTGGGAGAACCGTCTGCATGGTGCTGTCGATTGTCATGCCGGTGTACAACGAGAAGGCCACGCTGGTGGAGATCGTGCGCCGCGTGCTGGAGGCACCGGTGGAGCTCGACCGGGAAATCATTCTGGTGGACGACTGCTCGACGGACGGCACGCAGGAGCTGTACCCACAACTGGAACGGCTCTTTCCCAACGCGAAGATCCGCGTCTTCAAGCACACGGTCAATCAGGGCAAAGGGGCCGCCCTGCGGACGGGCTTCGCCGAAGCCCGCGGCGACATCATCCTCATCCAGGACAGCGACCTCGAGTACGACCCGCGCGATTACCCCAAGCTGCTTAAGCCCATCCTGGACGGTCGCGCCGACGTCGTGTATGGCTCGCGCTTCGTCGGCGGCGACGAACACCGCGTGCTGTACTTCTGGCACTATGTCGGCAACCGCTTCCTGACCACGCTGTCCAACGTGTTCACGAACCTCAACCTCACCGACATGGAGACCTGCTATAAGGTCTTCCGCAGCGACGTGATCCGCAACATGCGGCTGCGGTCGAACCGTTTCGGCATCGAGCCGGAGCTGACCGCCAAGGTGGCCCGCGGACGGTGGCGGGTCTATGAGGTCGGCATCAGCTATTCGGGCCGCTCCTACGAGGAGGGGAAGAAGATTACCTGGAAGGATGGCCTCAAGGCGATCTTCGCGATCCTGCGCTACGCCATTGCGGACTGAGCGTCGGAGCTGGCAGGCTCTTCGCGTGCTCGGCACGCCAGCAGCAGCGCTCCCATTACGACCAGCATGACCAGATGCACGCCGCAGGCGCGCGCCGTCTCGGACAGCCAAGCCACCTGGCCGACCACCCACGTCACCACGCCGGCCCACGCCAGCGTCCGAGCGGCCCGGGTCCGCGCGCCGCGCGCGCCCAGCATCAGGGACAGCAGCGCCGGCAGCGCCCAGACCAGGTAGTACTGACGCAGCAGGGGCGAAAAAACGAGCATGGCCAGGAGATAGACGCTTACTTCCGCGCGCAAGGCAGGGATGCTCCGGTGCGCGGGCGACGCGTGGGTTGACCAGACGAGGGCCAATGCCAGCCCCGCGCTGATGAGTTGTGCCAGCCGACGTGCGGCCGCCTCGTCGAGCGAAAGCAGGGCATGCCTGACGGCATAGGGATGGCCCCGTTCACACAGTCGACCGACGACCGCCAGGATCGACTGGTTGCGATGGTCGCGGAAGTGACCTTGAAGTCCGTGTGCGTCCGGCCCTGTCGCCAACATGCCGGCCACGTTGTAATCCCACCATTGCCGGTGGTAGGTCACCGTACGGGCGGGACCGAACGCGATGAGACAGGGCGCCGCGGACAGGACCGTCATGGCGACGACGTAGGCCGCCAGCGCACGCCAGGCGCGCTTCAGCATCAGCCACACAACGAACACCGCGGGTAGAAGCTTCAGGACGGTCGCGGCCGCCAGCCACACACCGGCCCAGGGACGCCGACGCTCCCACGACCCGACGCCCGCCAGAATGAGTGCCAGCACGAAGAAGCTCAACTGGTTGAAGCGCGCCGCTTCATAAAGCGCGTACGCCGCAAGCACCAGCAGAAGCACGAAGTCCTTTGCCGCACTCTGTGTATCGCCGTCCGCAGCCCGCCAGCGCCACAGCACCAGCAGGCAGTAGGCCAAGGCGCCCACTTGGGCGAGCGTCCACAGGACGGCGGCGGACACCTGGCCACCGGCCGTCAGCGGCGCCAGCAGTACCGGAACGGCGGGCAGGTAGAACGGAAGCTGCCGTTGCGTCTCGGGCTGGGTGGTCGGCGTCTCGAACTCCAGCACGCCGTGTGTCCAAACCCGCCGCGCGTCCAGATAGAAATGATGGAAGTCGTATCGCAACCGCAGCGCCCGATCCAGACTGATGGCCGCGACGAAAACCAGCACAACCGTCGCGGCTCCCCGTGCGCCTGCGCTGACGACGTGTTCCTTCATTCGGCCGCATTGTGGATGTCGCGCGCGCCAGCGTCAACGCCGGGACTTCGCACTCGTCGCGGTCGCCCGGGAATTGAGCCCGTTCCGACTGCGGCGTACGATGCGGCAGATTGCTGTGCCGGGCCGGCGCGGATCGTGACGCGTGTCCGAATGCTTCAGCGCTGGTCGGACGTCGGCCTCGTTGCCGCAGTAGCCGAGGTGGAACCGCGATGACGCCATGGCCCGACATGTCCGCGCCGCGCCCTTCGGGGCGCGGGTGGTTCTGGTTCATCGCGGCCGCCGTTGTGTTCTGTGCCGCGGTAGCGGTCATGGTGGCGATCCGTGCACCGAGTTCGACCGATTTCCGCGACTTCTGGGAGAACGCGGTTCATTTTCGCCAGACCGGACGGATCGCGTCTGATCGGGGCGTACACAACTACCTCCCATTTTTTACGATCTTCATGCTGCCGTGGGGGTTTTTGCCGCTGCGCGTGGCAGCCGTCGCCTTCGTGCTGCTGTCGCTGGCGCTGTTCGCGCTGGCGGCGTACCTGACCGAGCTACTGCTGCACGGCAGTATGGGACGCACGCCGCGTCCCGCGTTTCTGGCGGCCATCGGTCTGGCGCTGCCCTACGTGTATGCCTGCGCTGTCGTAGGAAATCTCGGATTGCTGCTGGCCTTCCTGATCGTCGCGACCTGGTTCCTAGTGGAGCGCGGGCGGGAGTGGCAGGCCGGCGTGACGCTGGGCCTGGCCACGGTTGTCAAGCTGTTGCCGGGGCTCCTGCTCCTGTTCTTTCTGCTCCAGCGCCGCTGGCGCGTCGCAGCCGGCGCCGTCGCGACCATCGTGGTTCTCGGGCTGGGCTTGCCGTTGGCCAGCCTTTCCCCCTCACAGACGTGGACGGAGCATCGAGACTTCTACCGGCGCGCTGTGCAGCAGCACTCGGCCCTCGTCACGCTGACCGCCGACAAGCCCATCAAGGCGCACTATGGGAACGTGGCGCTGCCGATGGTCATCCGCCGGTTGCTGTCGCCGGTGAATGCAGCGAGCGAAGGCAGCGGGGGCCCGCTATACGTGAATCTTGCGCAGGTGCCGCCCGGAGGCCGGGTGACGGTTTATGCCGGTGTCCTGGTGGCCCTCGGGCTCGTAAGCATCTTGGTTACGTGGCGCGGCCCACGTCGCTGGCATGAGGCGTCCGTCAACGAAGTCTTCGCGCTTCGGGCACAGTTCGGCGTATGGTGCTGCCTCATGCTGCTGCTGTCGCCACTGGTCTGGACGCACTATCTGCCGCTGGCGTACTGGCCGCTGGCAGTGGCGGCGGACAGTGTGCTCTCGAACCCACGTCCCGTTGCCGTGCGCGCCTCCACTGTTGCCGTCCCCGTCGGCGCGGTGGGCCTGTGCGTTTGGGCGGCCGCCATCCCCCTGCTGGCCTGGCCGGCGGCGCGGGCCGTCGGCGCGCCGCTGTGGGCGGTGACGGCGTTGTGGGTAGCGCTCGTCAGTCTGGCAGCGCGCCGCCGATGAGCGGCGCGGCGCGCGACGGCTGAACGGCCGCCCTCACGACGGGCGGACGAGCGTTTCCATCGGAAAATCGACCTGCGTGTACCCGCGGCTGCGAGCCAACTCGAGGATTGCGTCGCGTAGCTCGGGTGGGCCGTCGCTGTGGGGGATGAGCATCGCGTACGTCCGGCTGCCGGGCTGATCAACCGCCAGGGAAGCCAGGGCGGTCAGTCGCGGCCCGCAGAAGGCCGCTTTCAGTTGACACGACCCCTTGTCCTGGTGACTGAGTAGATCCAGCGTAAAGGCCTCGGCGGTCACAGCGGACTCGGCCAGCGGCACGCGTGGATCCGGCCCGGGCCGATACTGGAGTAGTGCGACCATCGCCGGCCACTCGACGCGCGTGACGTCACGGACCGTGACCGGTCCCGTCGCGTCCGCCAGCGGCTCGCTCGTCACGCCGTGCGTCACCCGGAGCATCATCAGCCGATTGTGCGGCGCCCATTCAGCCCGGTGCATCTGGGCGAAGCCGAACTTCCAGTACAGCCCCTCGTCAAGCTCGTCGGTGGTGGTCAGATACAGCCACTTGCCGCCGGTCATTTCAAACCATGACAGGACCGTTTCGGTTACCTGACGGGCGTAACCCCGGCGCCGGTGGTCGGGTCGCGTGTACACAGGCCCCAGCACACCGAGGTCCCCGTGTTTGCTGATTCCCGCCACCGACAGGCAGAGACCCCCCGAAAGGATGACCGCGTAGGCGTCCTGTGCGCCCGGCAAACCGTGTGCGATGCGCCGCTCCAGGTCCGCCAGCCGGACGTCCCCTTCGTCTGCCAGCAAATCGCGCAGCGCAGGCCAGCGAGCCGGAGCGGGCGGAATGATCAGCAGTGGCTTCATACTGGCTTCCGACGCGCGTGAATCCGCGGCAACGCCCGGACGGCAACATCCTAACCCCGGATAGACGTCTGTCCATCGGCCACGTGGCGAGCGGCGTCACGCTTGGCCGATCTTGCGGTGCACGAGCTCGAGAATCTGTGCTTCCCGCGCGCGGGCCTGACGCTCCAGCTCGGCGCCGCGGGCCAGAATGTCCGCGACGAACGCTTTGTCCGCCAGCGCGCCGCAGTTGATTTTCACGTTCAGATACGCGCCGCGGACCGCGGCGCACGCGGCCAGCGCGCCGACGCCGGCGTCGGAGACCGAGTTCGGATTGCCGATTGCCGCCATCGCCTCGATGACGTCCATCGCCGCCAGCGCCGTTTCCATCACGCGGAACGGGACTTCGATGGCCTGGCGCGTTGCGGTCTGGATCGCCTGTTCGCGGGCCGCCCGCTCGTCCTCGGTCCCCTTCGGCAGTCCCATCGCATCCATGATGCGGTTGAACGCCTGGGTGTCTTCGTCGATCAGGTGCAGTAGCTCCGCGTACCGTGCCTTGCCCTTTTCGGCCCAGTCGGAGAACTCTTCCCAGCGGGCGTCCCAGCCGCGCTTGTGCGAGGAAAGGTTCGCCACCATCGTGGCCAGTGCCGCCCCCAGTGCCCCCATGGCCGCCGAAACCGACCCGCCGCCCGGCGCGGGCGACTCCGACGCCGTCTCCTCCACAAAGTCCTGCACTGACATGTCCACGAGCCGCCGTTTGCGTGGCCGACGGGCGGCGATCGCGTATTCAATGATTTTCTCTTCCGGCTTGAACGGATACAGGTCGTTGAGCCCCAGCGACTTGACCGCGATCTTGATCAGTTCCCGGTCGGACACGCCGGTCGAGCGCTGCTGCTTGCGGAGGAAGTACCGCCCCGCATCCAGCATGGCCTTCAGCGGGACCAGTCCCACGAGTTCCGAGCCCGTGACGCGCAGCCCGCGCTCGGCCGCTTTCTTGCAGCACTCGTCGAATGCGACGTGCAGCGGGGTGACACTGAGGTTCGTCAGGTTGATCGAGATCTGCGCGATGCCGTATTCCTCGATGTACCAGCCGATGGCCTTCACGCACTTGAGCGAGCCGGGGATCCAGACCGGCTGGCCCTTCTCATCCCGCACGACCTCGCCCGTGACGGGATCGCGCTTCTCACGGCCCTTCTCGCGGATGTCGAATGCGACGGCGTTGGCCCGGCGGGTGGAGGTCGTGTTCAGATTGACGTTGTACGCGACCAGAAAGTCGCGCGCGCCGACCGCCGTCGCGCCGCTCTGGGCGTTGAATTCCGCCGGCCCGAAGTCGGGTTTCCACTCCGGCTGCCGCAGCTTCTCGGCCAGACCTTCGTATTCCCCAGCGCGCACGGTGGCCAGATTCCGGCGTTCCGGCTTGAACGCGGCGTACTCGTAGCAGTAGATGGTCAGCCCGACTTCGTCGGCGAGCCGCTGCGCCAGGCGACGCGCCCATACCACCGTTTCGTCCATCGTGATATTGGCGACCGGCACCAGCGGGCAGACGTCCATGGCGCCGAACCGCGGGTGGGCGCCCTTGTGTTTGCGCATGTCGATCAGTTCGCTGGCCTTTCGCCCGGCCCGTACGGCCGCTTCGACGACCGGCTCCGGCGGACCGACAAAGGTGACCACCGTGCGATTGGTCGCCTTGCCCGGATCCACGTCCAGCAGCCAGACGCCTTCCACGCTTTCGATCGCGTCCGTGATCTGCCGAATGACGGCAGGGTCGCGACCCTCGCTGAAATTCGGTACACATTCGATCAGCGGCTCATTCATCGGCCAGTCTTCTCCCGAAAAGTGGAACCTCTATGGATGCTGTCGCCGCTGCCGGGCGGCGGCGCGGCGTTGGTCATACACTTCTTCGCATTCGGGCGGACGCAGATAAAGCGGCGTGATCTGTTCCGGCCGGCAGACCCGGCCTGCCGTCGCCAGCTCATGCCCCAGCGCCAAGACTTCGCGTGCGTCCGGCAGCCACAGCTCTTCCGGCAGAATAGGCAGCCCCAAGGCCGTCAGCAGCGTTCCGTGAACGGCGCAGCCGTCACCCAGCACGGCACACAAACGCGGCAACGCGGGCAGCCAGGCCGCTGCGTCGTGCCGTGCGGCGGCGCTGACCGTCTGCAATGACCGGGTGGCGGTCTCGAATAGGGCTCCAAAAACCTGTCCCTGTCGGGCATCCAGGATAACGGCCAGTCGCGGCGGCGGATCCGGCATTCGCAGGGCGTTCCGGGCAATCACCTCAAGCGACGGGACGGCCACAACCTGTGCTCCGGTGACCGACTGCCAGGTACGGGCGATCGTCGCTGCGACGCGTAGACCGGTAAAGCTCCCCGGTCCGTGCGAAAAGCAGATCAGTCCGACGTCCTGCGGTTGAGCCTGGACGCTGGCCAGCAGGTCGGCCAAGGCCGGGTGCAGCTCTGCCGTGTGTGTGCGATCCGCCGCCAGCACGTGCCAGGCCAGAGTCTCCCCGCCACGTCCGACCGCCACGCTGCCGCGACGGCTGGAGGTCTCGATCGCGATCTGGAGTTCGCCCGCCGAACGCACGGCGGCATTCTAGCGGGCCGGCGTGCGCGGCCACAGGGGGCGTTTGTGGCCGCCGGGACAATGGCGGTACGATGGTGGCATCATGAACGAACCCAGAACAATCGTCACGAATCCGGCCAAGCTGATGGACGGCCGGCCACTGGCCCGCCGGTTGCTGGACGGAGCGCGGGCCAAGGTCGAGGCCATCCGGGCGGCAACTGGGGTCACCCCCACCCTCGCGACGGTCCTGGTCGGTGACGACCGGGCGTCGGCCGTCTACGTCCGCATGAAGCGCCGACGATGCGAAGAGGTCGGGATGAAGTCAGTGGCCGTCGAACTGCCGCAGGGGACGACGACCGACGAACTGGTGGCGGAAATTCGCAAGCTGGCCGCGGATCCGACCGTGCACGGCATCCTCGTGCAGCACCCGGTGCCCGCGCCGATTGATAAACGGGTGGCGTTCGAGGCGATTCCAATCGAAAAGGACGTGGACGGGGTGACGTCGGCGACGCTGGGGCGGGTCATCCTGGGGTTGCCGGCGTTCGCCTCCTGCACGCCGAAGGGCATCATGCGCCTCTTGGCCGAATACCGGGTGCAGCTTGACGGGGCCTACGCGGTCGTAATCGGGCGCAGCCCGATTCTGGGCCGACCGCTGGCGTCCATGCTGATCAATGCGCACGCCACGGTGACCTTGTGTCACTCGCGGACGCGATCGTTGCCCAGCATCGTGCGGAATGCGGACGTGGTGATCGCTGCCGTCGGCCACCCGCGGTTTGTGCAGGGCGGCTGGATCAAGACGGGCGCCGTCGTGGTGGACGCGGGCTACAACGAGGGCAACGTCGGCGACGTGGACTTCGAGGGGGCGTACGAGCCCGCCTCGTTGATCACACCCGTACCCGGCGGCGTCGGCCCCATGACCATTGCTACGCTCATTGATCAGACGGCCGATGCCGCTGCGTTGCAGCTTGGCGTGCGACTGGACGCGCTGGGGGCCGCAGGACGGTAGGGCGACACGCTATGCCGGCGGGAAAACGCGTACGTCCGATCAATTTTCCGCGCGCAAGCGGCCGATCGATTTGGTATACTTACGGTGCAGGCAAAACGGCGAGAAGGATCCGCCCCTGCGTTGTGCGACAAGGAAGAATCCGTTTGTGAGAACCGTTACGCTGAACCCTGGGAGGCCGTGACGACTTTCCCCCCGACGGAGGCGCCTTGAGCGCGTGGTCGGGGGCAGCGCAGGCCACCCACCTTGATGTAGGGTTCCAGCAAACCTCTTCCACCGGCAATCGCGGAGGCTGGTTCCATTCCAGCGACGGGCGCCGGCGCCTTCGGGCGGCCGGGCCCGTTGGTTTTTCCGGCCCCTGACTCTCACTGCCGCACAGGGCGCGATCCGAAAGTCTCGGTACCGGCGACGAACGTCGCGGCCGGCCCTCTTATTCGGGCCTTCAAGCGCCGATTCCAGATTGATGTGCGGCGCAGGAATTCCTTGACTGCGGCCAGTAGCTTTGGTTGTAATGGACATGTCGAGCCGAAAGTACAAACTTGGTTCCGGGATGGAACGGAGGAGAAAGGCGCGTCTCGGCTGAGGACGACTTGAGCCCCGTAAGCGAGGTAAATATGCGCTCACGGCAGCGCTGGATGGGCCCCCTGTTCCGTGTCGCGTTCGTCGGTGTCGTCGCAGCAGCGACCGCGTGGCCCACGCATCCCGTATGGGCCGCACCGCGGGCGGTACTGGTCGAAGAGTTCACCAGCCGGTGGTGAGGGTCCTGCGGTTACGCGGGTCCCGCGTTAAGCTGGCTGGTGGACGTTTATCCGGACACGTTCGCGCTCGTCCAGTACCACGTGTACGACGAGGCACAGACCCCGTTCGGCAACGAACGCTGGCTCTTTTACGACGCGCATTACACACCGACCGCACTCTTCGACGGCATCGACCGCGTCGTGGGAGCCGTCTCCAACTATACGCAGCAGTACAACATCTACCGCGTCAGCCATTTTCTGCCCGAACGCGCCATGCCCACCGATGTCACCCTGACGATCAGCGCGGTGTTCCTGGGCGGACAAACGTATCGGGTCAGCACGCAGGTGGGAATCGAGCCGGGCGGTAGTGCCAAAACGATGCGCATCTACGTCGTGCAGGTACTCGACCGCTGGCCGTACACCAAGCCCTACCACCGCAATGGCTTCAAGCAGGCCGCGCCGCCGGAGGACGTCACCCTCGCGCCCGGTCAGACGGTGACCATCGACCGCGACTTTACCTTCGACGAAGACTCGTGGGACGATCCGCAAAACATCAAGCTCATTGCGTGGGCGCAGGCCACCAACGCGGGATTCCCGGCCCAGGTCTATCAGGCGGCCATCCGCACCTGGCCGATTGAATCGCTGCCGGGAGACTGGGACGCCGACGGCGTTCGCGACGACCTCGACAACTGCCCCTACAAGCCCAACTGGAATCAGATGGACAAGGACGGCGACGGCGTCGGCGACGCGTGCGACCAGTGCCCCGACGATCCCGATCCAGTTCAGATCGACACTGACGAAGACTCTTTCGGCGACGCCTGCGACAACTGCCCGCTGCTCCACAGTCTCGATCAGACGGACAACGACACGGACGGCGTGGGCAACGCGTGCGATTCCTGCCCGGATGTGTCCGCGCCTGCCGGCGTTGACGCCTTTGGACGACCATGGGGCTGCATCGACGTCGATTGCGATGTGGACCTGACGGATGCGGGCCTGTTCGCGGCCTGTCTGGGCGGCCCCGGTGCTGCCGCTCCCGGCACGTGCGATCCGCAGTACTTCGGCCGGGCGGACGCCACCGGCGACTCCGACGTCGATCTGGCGGATCTGGCCGTTCTTCAGTTGAACTTCACGGGTCCACTGGTCAGTCCCGCAACCTACGTGGGCGTGGCCTATTGCCTGAGCTGTCATACAGCGCAGCACAGTCCCTGGCTCGGCACGAAGCACGCTACGGCCTTCAACACCTTGATCGCCAGCGGCGACCAGAACAACCCCCTGTGCTTCCCGTGCCACACAGTCGGCTACGGGGAGCCGAGCGGCTTTGTCGGCTCTGACACGACGCCGCAACTCGCCAACGTCCAGTGCGAGAACTGTCACGGTCCGGGCAGCAACCACGTAATGGATCCAATCGCCTTTCGCCTGGTCCGGCACCTGGACTCGGCCTTCTGCGGCGTGTGTCATCAGTCGTGTCACGGGCTGTGCGGTGAGAACCACCATCCTCAGTTCGAGCAGTGGAGTGAGTCGGCGCACGCTTCGGCTTTGTCGACGCTCCTGGCCGCGCCCGATGCGCAGGACCAGTGTCTGCAATGCCATTCCGTGGACTACCGCCTGGCGCCGGAAACGCAGAAACCGGGGCTGTGGGACGTGTTGTGGTCCATCGAATGTGTGACCTGTCATGCCCCGCACGGCAGCGGGAACGTCGGGCAGCTCCGGCTTCCGCCCCGTCTGCTGTGCGCCGACTGTCACACGATGCAGAGCGCGGAACCGCCCGACCGGCCGCGACAACCGCAGACGGAGATGCTGCACAGTCAGGGCGGTTACAGTCTGGACGGTATGCCCCTGACGGCACCCTACACGCAACACTGGTGGGGCATCGCCGATGAGTGCGTCACGTGCCACGTACACGAAGAGCCCTACGGCGGTCCGAACCAGCCCGTGAACAGCGGGCATACGTTCCGCGAGAACATGCGGGCGTGCATGCCCTGTCACACGGAAGTGGCGGCGACAGCGCTGGTGGCCGAAACGCACTACGAGTTTTCCGTACGGCTTGAGACGATCGCCCGCTACTTCGACCCGAACGACCCGTTGTACGTGGACCCGGACGACCTGCCGCCGGAGCAGTACTACCCGTACCTGGTTGCGAAGTTCAACTATGAGATGGTGCGGGCCGACCGCTCCTACGGATCGCACAACCCGCCGTACGCGCGGACGCTACTCAGTCAGACGGAGTCGTTCCTCGGCATTCCGCCGTGGCCGACGCGCGGCGGCGGACAGGAGGTGCGTCGATGAGGATTGGCCGGCGTGATTTTCTGAAGCTGGCAGCGGCGGCCGCCGCCGCGGGTCGTTTGGCCCCGGCCGCGCTGGCGGCGCTGAAGGAGGTGTTGGCCGGCCGCGATGCGCCCCGGGTAATTTGGCTCCAGGGGGCCGGCTGCGACGGCTGCGCCGTCTCCTTGCTCAACAGCATCCACTACGCCACCGCCGACGAGCTGTTGCTGAACACCTTGGACGTGAAGTTTCAGAGTAACGTGATGGCGGCGGCGGGCGACCTGGCCGTGAATGCCGCCGAAGCCGCGCGCGTGCAGCCAGGATACATCCTGATCGTGGAAGGCGCGATCCCCATTGGCGCGGATGGACGCTACTGCCGCCTGTGGTCCGGAACCAGCATGCAGGCCGGGTTGCAGAGCTATGCCGCCAACGCCGCGTTCATCGTGGCTCTCGGGACCTGTGCCTGTTACGGCGGTGTCAGCGCGGGAGCGCCCAACCCAACGGCGGCCCGCGGCGTGCGCCAGCTTCTGGGCAACGACGCCCGGCTGGTCAACGTCCCCGGATGTCCGGCCCACCCCGACTGGCTGGTCGGCACGCTGACCTATCTGATGACGCATCAGCAGCTTCCGCCGCTCGACGCCGACCGCCGGCCGCTGGAATTCTTTGGCCGGCGCGTACATGACCAGTGCTACAAGCGGCACAAGCTCTGTGGTACGACGCCCTTGGCCGATCAGCTCGGCGAAGAAGGCTGCCTGGAGTACCTCGGCTGCAAGGGCAAGAAGACCTATTCGGATTGCCCGCTGCGGCGTTGGAACAGCGGGGGGCAGGGCAAGTACGGCGTGAACTGGTGCGTCGGCGCCCGCAGTCCGTGTCTGGGCTGTGTCAACCCGAACTTTCCCGATGGAATGTCGCCGTTCTACGTGTACTCGCCGACGCCGTAGTCGCGACGCCCGCAAGACGGTGCGGTGAACCGCAGGAGTTCTGGATGCCGACAACCATCACGATCGACCCGCTGACGCGCATCGAAGGCCACTTGGACATCGAGGTGACCGTGGACCTGGTGCGTGGGCAGCAACAGGTCGTCAGCGCCCGCAGCGGCGGGTCGATGTTCCGCGGGTTCGAAATGATTCTCATCGGCCGCGATCCCCGCGACGCTGGCCCTTATACGCAACGCATCTGTGGCGTCTGCCCGGCGCCGCACGCGATGGCGGCCTGTTTGACGCTGGATCACGCGTTCGGCGTCACCCCGCCGGAGAACGGCCGCATCCTGCGAAACCTCGTGCTGGGCGCAAATTTCATCGACTCGCACCTGCTGCACTTCTATCACCTGTCGATCCTGGATTACATCAACACGACGGGGCTGCTGGACCGCGCCCCGTGGGTGCCGCGCTACTCCGTGCCCGACATGGTGGGTGGTGCGACGGCCCAGACCCTCGTCTCGCACTACGTGGCCGCTTTGCACATGCGCCGCAAGGCGCACCAGATGGGCGCGATCTTCGGCGGTAAGCTGCCCCACGTCGGCTCGTTCGTCGTCGGCGGCTGCACCGAGACGGTCACCAGCGAGAAAATCAGCGAATTCCGAAGCCTGCTCGCCGAAATCCGCGACTTCATCACGAATGTGTACCTGCCCGACGCGAACCTGCTGGGCAGCCTCTTCCCGGTGTACTACGACCTGGGGCGGGGACACGGGAATCTCCTGGCGTTCGGCGGGTTCGATCTCAACGCCAGCGGGTCCAGCCAGTTCTTCCCCGCCGGCCGGTACACAGACGGGGCGACCGGCAGTTTCGACCCCGCACAAATCGTCGAACAGGTCACGGCATCCTGGTACACGGAGACCTGCGGCAACCGACATCCGGCGCAAGGGCTGACCGAGCCGGATCCCGACAAGCCCGCCGCGTATACCTGGTGCAAGGCGCCCCGATACGCGAACAAGCCGCATGAGCTGGGGCCGCTGGCCCGCATGTGGGTCAAGAACGCGTACAACCGCGGCATCTCGGCGATGGACCGGATCGTCGCGCGGGCGCTGGAGTGCCGGCTGCTGGCCGATGCCATGGACCAGTGGCTCGACGAGCTGTTGCCCGGCGCACCGACGTACGTGCCGAGCGTGATTCCACAACAGGCCACCGCCGCCGGTCTGACCGAAGCCCCGCGTGGCGGCTTGGGCCACTGGATCGACGTGTCCAACGGCCGCATCAGCCGGTATCAGGTGGTCACGCCGTCCGCGTGGAACGCCTCGCCGCGGGACCAGTTGAATCAGGTGGGGCCCATCGAGGCGGCGCTGATCGGCCTGCCGATCGCGGACCTGAACCAGCCGGTCGAAGTGCTACGGGTAGTGCACTCGTTCGATCCGTGCATGGCGTGTGCGGTACACCTGCTGCGGCCCGGGCAGCGGCCGGGCGAGGAACGCGTGCAGGTCCGCATTTCAGACACGACGAGACGGCCGGCCCGCGCGGGCGCTCAGCGGAGGTAAAGAAAGATGGCCACACAGCCCGTCGCCGCTCCGGTCCACCTGTCGGCCGCTCGGGCGCCACGGCTGGTGCTCGGCCTGGGCAATGTGCTGTTGAAGGACGAAGGGGTCGGCGTGCGGGTGGTGGAGGCCTTACGGGCCCTCCCGCTGCCGCCCGGCATAGACCTGTGCGACGGCGGGACCGCGAGCCTGGCCTTGTTGGATGTGTTAGATGGGCGGCAGAAGATCGTCGTGGTCGATGCGGTCGACACGGGGGCGGTCCCCGGCACCATCGTGCGCCTGACCGCCGCCGACTTTCTCGCACGCCCGGCAGTGCGTGTCTCTCTCCACGAACTCGGTTTTGCGGAGACGCTCCAAGCCGCCCAACGCATGGGACTGACACCGGCGGAGCTGGTGATTCTCGGCGTGCAGCCGCGCACGGTCGCGTGTGGCCTGGACCTCTCGCCGCAGCTCGCCGCCCGTATTCCGCACCTGGTGGACTTGGTGCTGGGTGAGCTGGGGCTGGATCGCCGAACGCGGCAGCGGATGTTGGCCGTGTTGTATGGGAAGCTGGCTGCGGCGGTCTCGTGGGGCGGGCCCGTTGGCGCGGAGATGGATACCAGACCATGAAACGTCTCGTGATTCTGCCTGTCGTGCTCGTAATTGCGCTGCCGCTGGTGCTGGGCGTGCTGTTGTGGAGGACGCGCGCGGCCCAAGCGGCGCCAGCGTGGGGCGGGAACTGCTTGAGCTGTCACGCGCAAGTCTCGCCCAGTCCGCTTGTTGTGGTGGACCCGGACACCTTGGCGGACCCCGACGAAACCGCCACGGGCGCACCCGATCGCGGAACGTTGAAAGTTTTCTACGGCTACCGCGGCCGCGCCAATCGTCTGACCGCCCGCGTGCTGGGGCTCAGCCCGAACGACACCTATGCCGTCCAGCTCAAGCGACTTCGCTTCCCCGGCGTCGTCGTCGGCGGAACGCTACGGTATTTTCCGGATTGCGCCTGGCCGGAGTGGGGCGACGTGCCGGCGTATTACACGCATCCGGCGGTCGCGCACCGCGCCCCGACAGGCCCGAGCGAATTCACGTACTTGATCGAAGTTGAGCCAAATGCGGCCAAGGATTTCTACGACCTGGTCCTGGCGGCCGGAGGCAAGTTCGCGGCCGACGACCAACTGTTTTACGGCGAGGAGCATTTTTACCTTCAGGTGGTCGATCCGGGGGACTTCGACGACAGTGGGACCGTCAACATCACAGACTGGGCCATCTTTCGGCCCTGCCTGGCTGGCCCCGACGTGACGACCCCGCCACCATTCTGCGACCCGTTGGCCTTCACACTCGCAGACCTGGAAGACGACGAGGACGTCGACCTGGCGGACTTTGCGCAGTTCCAGCAACTGTTCAACGGCCTGTGAGACGGAGAAGCCCGCGGCCGGCACCGCGGGCTTCGACCGTTCTCGCACGCCCCCACGGGGACTCGAACCCCGGTCTCCAGGATGAGAACCTGATATCCTAGGCCGCTAGACGATGGGGGCTACGCATCCAGACAAACCAATAATTGCACGCAGGATAGCGGTGAGCGCACCACACGTCAACCAAACGACTCACAGGCGCGCGCCCGCCGCGATCAACGCTCCCGGATCCGTCTTGCGTCGGCCGGGCGGCCAGGAGCGCGCCGGGTCGTACCACTCGTCCAGCACCGCCAGCAGCTTCGCGTAGCTCGTGGCACCGATAAACGCCGCGCGGACCAGCCGCGGCGTGGGATGGAGTTCGGCGTACTTGATGCCGACCTTGCGGAGCAGGCGGGCCGCGAGGTCTTCGCCGCGGTGTTCGACCAGCAACCGCAGGTGCTCACGAATGACCTGCCCCTGCTCGCTCACGCTGGGCGGATCGGGCAGCGCCTGCCCCGCCAGCAGCGCCCGCGCTTCGCGGAAAATCCAGGGGTTGCCGATGCAACCGCGGGCCACCGCGACCCCGTCCACTCCCGTTTCTTCCAGCATGCGTTTCACGGCTTCTGCGGTGAACAGGTCGCCGCTGCCGATGATCGTCCGCGGCCCCGCGTAGCGCTTGACGCGCGCCAGGAAGGCCCAGTCGCTCGGCCCCATGTATCGCTGTCGAACCGTGCGCGGGTGCAGCGTCACGGCGGCCAGACCCTGCTCGAACGCCGCGTCGAAAATCCGGAAGAAGTTCCGCTCGCTTTCGCCGGATTCATCGAGCCCGCGGCGCATTTTGACCGTCACGGGGACGTTCGGCGGCACGGCGGCCCGGACGGTACGCAGGATCTCGATCGCCAGTGGCGGGTCGGACAGAAGGTAGCCGCCGCGGTGTCGCCCGAGCACCTTTTTTACCGGACAGCCGAAGTTGATGTCGATCACGTCATACCCGCGTTCGACGAGCAGCGCAGCGGCCCGACCGAACTCCTCCGGCTCCGCGCCCATGAGCTGTCCGCCGACCGGGTGATCTTCGTGCGGCAGCGTCCCGAGCAACCGGCGACGAGCCTTGTCCGACTGCGCAATCGACTTGTCGAGCACGACCTCGTGCAGCGCGTACGGCGCACCGAAGCGCCGTGCCAGCAGCCGCATCGCCGCATTGCTGTACCCCGACAGCGCGGCCTGCACGACGGGGAAGTCGAACTCCAGGTGGCCGATTTTCAGCACGAGTTCGATTATAGTCCGCGTGCCATGAATGCCGATCGCGTGCACCTTGTCGCCCCGGCCAATCCGCTCTTCCCGGACGCGGCGAAACTCGGGTTCCGCGACGTTGCGGAGTATGTCGGGTTTGTACGCGAGCACCTGCCGCCCAACCTGCGGCTCACCTGGAGTCGCCTTGTCCTGCGGGCGGCGGAGGACGAATGGCACGGCGGTCGCCGCGACGACCGGGCGCGTATCGGCGATCTTCAGAATGCCCTCGCCGACCCGACCACGCTGGCGATCGTCGCGACCAACGGCGGCGCGTACCTCACGCGCCTCTTGCCGCACCTCGATTTCTCGCCGCTGGCTCGTCGTCGCCGGCCGCTGTGGGTTTTCGGATTCAGCGAGCTGACGGGGCTGGTGAACCTTGTGGCGCGGCAGCGCGGCGGTCGCGGGGTGTACTGGCTGTGCCCGAATTTCCTGGGTTGGCACCTACGCCCGCCCGCGGTGGCACGTGACGCCTTCGCCGAGTTCTGGCGCCTCCTGCCGCAGGTGTGCACCGGCCGGTGGCCGGGTGGTGCGCGGCACCTTTGCTTCGAGCCGATTTGCGGGGAACTTCGTGGCGGGAAACTTGTTTCGGGCCATGTACGCTTGGTGGGCGGGTGTCTGGCCGTTCTGGCGGCCCTGGTGGGCGGGTGGATCGGCCGGCGCTTGAGACCGGATGGACGCTGGCTTTTCATGGAGGACATCAAAGAGGCGCCGTACCGCATCGACCGCCATCTGGCGGCTCTCAAGGTCGCCGGCTGGTTCGAACGCGTCGCGGGCGTGTTGATCGGGGACTTCCGTATGATGCACGCCGACACGCAGCCCGCGGTACTTGAACTGCTCCCTTACCACCTGCCGGCGGGGAGGAAGGTCCCGATCGTCACTACGCAGTCGGTCGGCCACGTGTGGCCGCACACGCCCGTCCTGTTGAACCGCCCCCTGAAGCTGACCACGTACAGGGGCCGCGTGGAGATCGGGCTGCCAGAATAAGGGCGCGGGCGTACTAGGCAGCGGCACACCGGCCCGTTACAATACTTCTGGAGCTCGGAGGGCACGCGCGGCGCGTGCACGTTCGGGGCCGTGGCAGTCGCCGACGGCGGGACGGCGAGCTGAGCGACCCGTCAGACGCAAGGGTATCGAAGCGGGGTCGGACGGGTCGCCGGCGCGGCCCGTTTTTGTTGGTCTGCGCGACAACGCGGGACGAGCAGCCATGGGTCAGGAAATTGTTCGTATCATCGACAGCATCTGCCGCGACAAGAACATCGACCGCGACTCTCTGGTGGCGGATATCGAGGCCGCGATGGCCGGGGCGCTCCGCAAACAGTACGAGGAGGCGGAGCAGGCCGAGGTGAAGCTCGACCTTCAGAGCGGTGAGATCCGCGCGACCGTCGATGGCCGCCCGGTGGACGTGCGCGTGCTGGGACGGATCGCCGCGCAGACCGCCAAGCAGATGATCATTCAGAAGACCCGCGACCGGGAACGCACGAGCATCTACGAGGACTACAGCGCGCGGCAGGGCACCATCGTCACGGGAACCGTGCTGCGCAGTGAGGGCGGGAACCTGCTGGTCAATCTCGGCCGGACCGAGGGCTTCCTGCCGCGCAGCGAGCAGATCCCCGGGGAGACGCATGCCCCGGGCGAGCGGATCCGCGCGTTGATCCTGGAGGTCCGCGAACAGCCCAATCAGGTGAAGATCATCCTGTCCCGTTCCCATCCGGATTTCATTCGCCGCCTGTTCGAGCTCGAAGTGCCCGAGGTCGCCGAACACGTCATCGAGATCAAGGCCCTGGCTCGCGAGGCCGGCTATCGCACCAAAGTCGCGGTCAGCAGCATCGACTCCAAGGTGGATGCCGTCGGGGCCTGCGTCGGCGTGCGCGGCAGCCGCATCAAGAACATCGTCGAGGAGCTGGGCGGCGAGAAGATCGACATCGTCCGGTGGAACGAGTCCAGCCAGATCCTCATTCAGAACGCGCTCAAGCCTGCCGAGGTGCAGGAAATCGCCCTGTGCTTCGAGCTGGGCAAGGCCACGGTCGTTGTCGCCGAGGACCAGCTTTCCCTGGCGATCGGCAAGCGCGGGCAGAATGTGCGACTGGCGGCCCGCTTGACCGGTTGGGACGTCGATATCCTCACCCCCCCGGAATACAACAAACACCTGGAGATACTGGAACAGACCCTCAAATCGGTCGAGGGCGTCGACGACGTGCTGATCGACAAGCTGATCGCCTTCGGCTGCGTGTCTGTCTCCGACATCGACGAAATCGGTCCCGAGCCGCTGGTCAAGGAGCTCGAACTCGATCCCGAGCTGGCCGAGCGGATCGTCGTCGCGTGCGGCGAAGAGGCCATCCGACAGGAAGAACTCCGTGAGGCCGAGGCCAAAGCCAAGGCCGAGCAGGCCCGCGCCGCCGCGGAGGCCGGCGTCGATCAGGTCGCACAGACCGGTACGGACGAGTCCGCTTTCGTGGCGGCAGACGCCGGCGACACAGTGTCCGTCATCAGTACCGAGGAAGCATCGGCAACGGACGCTCCGACGACGGGCATGTCGGAAGCCGACACCGGAGCGGCGATCGCCGGCGATACACCCGGGGCGGCCGAGTCCGGCGTGGACGCGGCCTCGCCCGAGGACAACTCCACTTCATCCGGCTGATCGTGGGCGCGGGCGGACTGTGGCAGGTGACACCCTCTTGCGCTGCAACGCCGCGGGCGGATTCCCTTCAGTCCGGCATGCTCGGGTCGGTGGGGCCCGTCGGGTTGCCGGGGGGGCCAGCGGCGGGGCGCTCCTGGATCGCCTGTAGCTCCTGCTGAGCCAGCGCACGCTGCGTTTCCTGCTGCAACGATAGCAGGGCCTCGCGCAGGTGATGAGCCGCACGTTGATCGTTGCCCAGGTAGCGGCGGCAGATCAGCCCCAGGAAGAGTCGGACTTCCGGGCCCTCGGCGGCGGTCGGATAGGCCGCCAGGAAGGCCTCATAGGCGTCGGCTGCCTCGGCGTAGCGGCGGGCCTGGGCGAGGTAGTTGGCGATCTCAAGCTGTTGCGAGGCCGATAGCACCTGCTCCGGATCGAGCGAGAGCAGTCGCCCGTAGGCGGCAATGGCCGCCGGACCGTCCCGGACGGCCAGATGGGCGGCGATCTCCTCGCGCAGTTCTTCGACGGGCGTCAGGGCGACGGTGTCGATCGGTCGGGAGTGGAGTTCCTCGACGCGAACGGGCCGTGCGTGGACCGGGTTCGCCAGGCCGCCGAGGGTCCAGCCGTCGCGGCGTCCGGCCCGCTGCCAGAGGGCCAGAAGGTCAAACTGCGTGCGCGGCAGCGCGCGCACCAACAGCAGCAGCAGCGAGACGGCGAATCCGAACGCGTAGCCCCCCAGGTGGGCCGAGTATGCCACGTTGAGCGCTGCTCCCTGGTCGAAACGGGGCGCGATGATGTTGTCCCACAGGATGATCTTGAACACGATCAAGATCATCGCCGGCACCTGAAACGTGAAAATGAAGAATGCCCATACGAGCATTGTCACGTGGACGCGCGGGAACAGAGCCAGGAAGGCCGTTGTGACGGCGGCGATGGCACCCGAGGCTCCCACGAGCGGATTGTCCGCCCCCAGCGTGAACGCGCAGCCGGCGATTACCCCTCCGGCCAGGTAGAAGCACAGATACCCGAACGTGCCCATGCGGTCGCAGACCGCGTTGCCGAAGATCCACAGGAACAACATGTTCCCGGCCAGGTGCAGAAAGTCCCCGTGCAGAAACTGATACGTCAGGTATTGATGCAGGCTGGGACGGGCGGCATCCAGCGCGAAGTAGGCCTTGAGTTGGGAACCCACACCCCCCAGCACTCGGTCGCCCACGAAATCCGTGAACACGAATACCAGCACATTGGCCGCGATCAGTACGTAGTTGCCGATGGGCAGCCGCGGCGTGCGGACGTCCGTTCCGATCGGAATCAACATGCGGGCAATCTCGACTTCGACGCGGCGTACTGGCGGTTCAGCGGTCCTGGTCCTGCGCACAACGCGCCGCGGCTTCCAACAGTTTAGTGCGAATCGCGGGCGGCGGCAGCGGTCCCGGCGCGTCCCGCAGCCGTGCCTGCATGCCCGCTCCGCCCGCGGCCAGCAGACGACCGAAGTAACTCCAACTCGGCGTGCCGCGCTCCAGTGGGGTCGTGTCCCCCAGCTCGAGCCCGCTCGGCCACCCGCTTTTCCAACTGCCCGATGACGCGTCGAGGGTGCCCAGCGCGGTGTACGCCAGCGCGCGCACCCAGGCCGGCTGGTCCGTCGCCTCACGCCACAGTTCGAGCTGGCTTCTCGTCGATGCGTCGTTGCGACAGGCGGCCACGACCATCGCCGCGGCCAGCGCTGGATAGTGCGGCTGCGGCTGAGCCGGGTCAAGCAGGCGGCGCATTCGCGGTGTATTGCCCAGCCCGCTGGTCAGCCAGCGTTCCATCGCCATGCGGGCGCTGTCCCAGTTCCCCTGTAGGTCGCGCAACAGCGCCGCCTCGATCTGGAGGTGGGGTGGAGTAGCCCGATAGGGCGGCTGGGGCGGGGTCGGGTATGGCTCCTTGAGCACCGGTCGGGTGCCGGGCCGAACCCACTCCTGGGCGGCGGCCACCTCCGCCGCGGTCACCTCCAGCGGGTGACTGCGCGGCACCGGACCGAACAGCCGCCCGCGGAGCTGCGCCAACACCCACGTCAAACGTTGCTGATCGCGGGCGTCGCACTGCGGCAGCAGTTCCCCCAGCAGGCCGGCCACCTCGCGACTGGCCGTGCGGTACTGCGGCGCCGTGTGCAGCGCCATGGCAGCACCGGCCCGCGCGTCCGCCGAACCACGCTCGGCGATACGACGCATGACGTCGCGCGGCGTCCGAACGTCTTCGGGACGGAAACGGAGCGTGGTCTCCGGCGGGCGCGCCAGACTGAA